>OBLQ010000019.1_pt1 | contig 45661 bp, 43 predicted proteins | sample 1519881 | NCBI WGS metagenome assembly OBLQ01 (sample SAMN01911456, study PRJEB22533) | soil metagenome | biome: Soil | place: Malaysia | collected 2012-04-30 | depth DG_metagenome m | reverse complement strand
CGAGGCGGTCGCGCGCCCGCGCCATCTGCGCGTGGCACAGCGCCACGGCCAGAGCGTCGGCCGCGTCCGCGGGCTCGGGGCACTCGGGAAGGTCGAGAAGCGACTTCACCATGTGCTGGATCTGCTGCTTCGAAGCGCCACCGAAACCGGCGACGCTGGCTTTCACTTCGCGCGGCGAATAGCTGTGCGCCGGGATTTGCGCCTGCGCCGCAGCGAGCAGGACGACGCCGCGCATCTCCGCTAGCTTCAGCGCCGTCCGCATATTCAGCGCCGTGAACACGGATTCCACGGCGACGGCATCCGGCGCGAACTGCTCGACCAGCCCTGAAATCAAGAAATGAATTTCTCGGAGACGCGCCGCAAACGTGAGGCGCGCCGGAAATTTCCATGCGCCGAACCGCATCGGACGCGCGGAAGCGCCGTCGAACTCGATCACGCCGTAGCCAGTCGCGCCCGCGACAGCGGGGTCCACGCCCAGAACGCGCAGCTTGCGCCCATTTGCGCCCGAATGCGGCGGAGGAAAAGACATTTCGGTCCGCACCAGTGTACGTGCGGGCCGGAAGCCGAGGGAAGTGGTTTTTGGAGACGGCACAGCGCGAAGGGAACTATCCGGCCACGGCGGCCTGGATTTCCTTTTCGTCGATATCGAAGTTCGCGTAGACGTGCTGTACATCGTCGTGGTCTTCGAGCGCCTCGACCATCCGCAACATCTGCTGGGCCTGCGGTCCGCTCAGCTTCACGTAGTTCTGGGGCATCAAGGCCACCTCGGCCGAAGCCGGCGTCACGCCCGCGGCCACAAGCGCGTCACGCACGTTCTCCATCGCTTCGGGGGGTGTGGTGACTTCCCAAGTCGAGCCGTCGTCGCGGAGGTCTTCCGCGCCGGCATCGAGGACGATGCCCATCATCTTCTCCTCGTTCGCCTGCTCTTTGGGCACCACGATATCGCCTTTGCGGTGAAACATCCAACCGACTGCGCCCGATTCGGCCATGTTTCCGCCGTGTTTCGAAAAGAGATGGCGAATTTCGCCTGCGGCGCGGTTGCGGTTGCTGGTGACAACCTGGACCAGCATTCCGACGCCGCCCGGACCGTAGCCTTCGTAGGTCACTTCGTCGAGCGTTTCGCCCTCGAGCTGGCCGGAGCCGCGCTGAATGGCCCGCTCGATATTGTCGTTGGGCATGTTTTCGTTCTTGGCCGCCAGGATGGCGGTGCGCAGCCTCGGATTGGAAGCCGGATCAGCACCTCCTACGCGCGCGGCGATGGTCAACTCGCGGATCAGCTTGGTGAACATCTTGCCGCGGCGGGCGTCCGTTGCCGCCTTCTTGTGTTTGATTGTGGCCCATTTTGAATGTCCAGACATGGATGAACCTTCTAAAGGAAGTATCGCAGGAGCAGCAGTTTAACTCTGCCGCGATAGTGTAGCAGCAGGGCCAGAAACTCGCAAGAAAACACGGCCGCGCGCTGAAGGTCGTTCCTTGCAGCAACCGCATTCCATCTTTCAAAATGGAAATTATGGGAGTGAGCCAGATCTAATGCGTGTGTTATCTGGCGGTAACAAGCGTCCCGCATTCACGTCGTGCGCGTGTTTGCTTTCGCGAATTCCCGAAGCTGCCGCGACGTCCGGCAGACACAACCGGTGGAATCGTCCGCCAGCCAGGGAAACACGACCCCGACGAGAGGTTCCCCACAGTTAGCCCCACCAAGCCCCCTGGCTCGTCCTGACTCGCTCGGGACAAGCGAGTTCAATTTTTGCGCGCGCGCTTCGCGACGCCTTCGATGTATGCTTGGCTATCAGTCCGCAGACTGCAAGGCGTGGATTCAAAGAGGGCCGCTTGGCAAGAAAAACTCGCAGCGTCGATTTGACGCAGGTTTCGGTGTGGGACGACGGCCGCATGCGCCGCCAAGAAGATTATCTGGCGACTGAGGAACCGCTGGAAATCCGGATCGGCGAAGAGCCGCTGACCGTGACGATGCGCACGCCGGGCGACGACGTCGAGTTGGCTGCGGGATTTCTTTTCACCGAAGGCTTGGTGCAGCGGCGCGCACAGGTCCTGGCGATTGAACCCGATTCAGGGGACGGCGAGAGGAATCGCGGGAACGTGGTTCGGGCAAAGCTCGAGCCAGGGTCGGCGCCGGATCCCGAGAAAATGCGGCGACATTTCCTCGCGACGTCGAGCTGCGGGATCTGCGGAAAGGCATCGATCGATTCCGTCCGCGCGATGTCGCTCGCGCCTCCGAATCCGGACTTTCGCCTCGATGCGGAAGTGCTCGTCCAACTCCCGGAAAAACTGCGGGCGTCGCAGGCCGCATTCGGACGCACCGGGGGCCTGCACGCTGCGGCGCTGTTTGATTCAAGCGGGGAATTGCTGGTTGTAAGCGAAGATATCGGCCGGCACAACGCCGTGGACAAAGTGATCGGCTGGGCGCTGCTTGGCGACCGGATTCCGTTGAGCGATGCCGTCTTAATGGTGAGCGGCCGCGGCGGGTTCGAGATCGTGCAGAAAGCGATTGTCGCGGGAGTGCCGATGATCGCTTCGGTTTCGGCGCCGTCGAGCCTTGCCGTGCAACTGGCGCGCGAAATGCGGCTAACTCTCGTGGGATTTCTGCGCGGGCGGCGGTTCGTAATCTACTCCGGCGACGAGAGGATCACGTCCTGACCGTTGCGGCGGCGCCGGGCTCTCCTATCGCGCCACTTTGCGAATCGTCCGAGGCGCGGGCGCCGAGAAATCGCTGACGATCATTTCGCGGAAAGCGTCGAGCAGATCACGATTCCACCATCCCCGCGCGGCTTCCTTTTCCATGATTTCCAGGCCGGCTTCCGAAGGAGAGGCCTTGCGATACGGGCGGTTGGTGGTCAGCGCGTCGTAGACATCGGCGAGTTGCAGAATCGACGCAGTCACGGGAATCTCGGCGCCGCGCAAACCGTCGGGATAGCCGGAGCCGTCGTGGCGCTCGTGATGGTGGCGGATGATCGGAAGAACGAGACGAAAGGTTCGCAGCGGCGCGCAGATGCGCTCGCCGACCACGGGGTGCTTGCGCATCACCTCGCTCTCCTCCTCCGAGAGCGGTCCCGGCTTCAGCAGGATGGCATCCGGAACGGCGACCTTGCCGATGTCGTGCACGAATCCGGCGCGGCGCAGCGCCTTGATGTGCTCTTCCGAAAGGCTCAATTTTTTCGCGAGGCGCGTGGACATTTCCGCCAGCCGCTCGCAATGCCCGTGCGTGTACGGATCGCGCGCTTCGATAGCATAGGCCAGGCTGAAGAGCACGCTTTCGGCGTGTTCGAGTTCGTCGGTGAACTGCTTCAAGCGCAGCAGCGAGCGCGTGCGGGCCAAGAGTTCGTTGAAGTCGATGGGCTTGCTGAGGAAATCGTCCGCGCCCGCATTGATGCCCTTGATGCGTTCCTCGGTGCCGGAAAGCCCGGTGATCAGCACAACCGGCGTGAGGCGCGTCTCCGGCGTGGCCTTGATGCGCCGGCAGACCTCGAAGCCGTTCATCCCGGGCATCAGAATGTCGAGAAGGATGAGGTCCGGGCGGAATGACGCGCACTCGGCCAGCGCCGACTCTCCATCGCTCGCGTCGCGAACTTCGAACCCCTCGCGCCGCAACAGCATCACGAGAGGAACCCGAGCGTCGGCTTCATCGTCGACGATCAGAATTTTCTCAGGCATGCGGATACCCTGGTTCGCCGTGGAGAAAGCGGGGCTGGGCGACGGGAGAAAGCGGGGCCATGGAAAGCCTCCTCCATCGGCGCCCTGCAGTCCCGCCGGAACTTTCACTCCACAGGCAAACAAATGTATCCTGTCCCGTTGTTTGGAACAACCGGGAAACGCACGCCCCGGAAGGCCGGCATCCGAGTTTCACCCACGGGCGGAAACAATCGCGCGAGGACTTATGAAGAGAACGTTGCCCCCGGAGTCGCTCCGGGAAATCGCCACGCGGCTCGAACAGGCTCACAAAGCATTCCAGAGGCGCTATCCCGGACCGTCCGGCGACCGCCAGCCGATCCACGTTGTGTATGGAGGAGCGCATCTCTTTCGCTCCGGCATGGCGCAGCGACTGGGCGAGCTGGCGCTGCGGTCACTCGACGAATACGCACCGGATTTCGCCGCATTTGCGAAAGCGGTCGGCCTGGCGGGAGCCGAGCGGCTGCCCGAGTCAGCCGACCAAGCCGCCACGATTGCAAAATCCGTCGAAGCGGATCCCGAGGCGGCGCGGCGCGAAGATCGCGCAGCGTGGTTTGCGCACACAGTCTATCGACGAATCCGCGAGAAGCTGCGGCGCGAGCCAGTAGAGGATTACCGCATCGACTTCGAGGACGGTTACGGCAACCGGCCCGACGAAGAAGAAGATGGGCACGCCGCAGCGGCGGCGAACGAAGTCGCCGCGGCAATGAACGCGGGAGCGTTGCCACCGTTTTTCGGCCTCCGCATCAAGCCGTTCAACGAGGAGCTACGCGAGCGCAGCATACGCACGCTGGATATCTTCCTCACGGAGTTGGCCGGAAAAACGCGCAGCGAATTGCCGAAAACTTTCTATATCACGCTGCCCAAGGTCCTGCTGCCCGATGAGGTGGCGGCGCTTGCAGACATCTGCTCGAACCTCGAGCCGATGCTCGATCTCGAGCCGGGCGCGCTGCGCATCGAGCTGATGGTCGAGACAGCGCAAGCGATTTTCAACGAGCGAGGTGAGGCTAATCTGCTGGCGTTGGTGAGCGCGGCGCGCGGGCGTTGCGCGGCCGTTCATTTCGGCCCGTACGATTACACGGCCTCGTTGAACATCACGGCGCCCCGCGACGCCATGGCACATCCGGCGTCCGATTTTGCCCGCGGCGTTCTACAGACGTCGCTTGCGGGAACGGGCGTGCGGATTTCCGACGGGCCGGTAAATATCCTTCCCATTCCACCCCATCGTGCCGGCAAGGAGGGCCCGCCCCTGACGGCGCGACAGCTGGCAGAGAATCGCGCCACTGTGCACAACGGGTGGAGGATTCACTTCGACCATGCGCGGCGCTCCCTCGAGCGCGGCTATTACCAAGGATGGGACCTGCATCCCGCACAGCTTCCGTCCCGTTATGCGGCGGTGTATTCGTACTTTCTCGAGAACCTCGACTCGGCCTCGGCGCGCATGCGCAATTTCATGGACAAGGCCGCGCAGGCCACGCGGGTCGGCCACGTGTTCGACGATGCGGCCATGGCACAGGGACTGCTGAACTATTTCGTGCAGGCGATCACGTGCGGCGCCCTGACGGCTGGCGAGGTCGAGGCACTCACCGGGCTGTCCGAGGCGGAACTGCGAAGCGCGTCGTTCCTCAAGATTTTGGAGGGCCGGCGCGGATAGATGCCGAGCGCCGGCGGCGCGGCCGCACCGCTAGTAGGGGATCTTGATGGGGCTGGCTTCCCACGCGCGAAGGGCCGCAAGCGCCTGGTCGCGCATGAGCGGGATCATGGGGATTCTGCGTTCGGCGTGCGGGAGCAGCAATTCCTGATAGATCGACGAATCGTCGAATCCGGCCGTCGCCGCATCCGCGGCCGTGCTCCCAAAATAGACGCGCGCAAGACGCGCCCAATAGATTGCACCCAGGCACATCGGGCAAGGCTCGCCGGTTGCGTAGATTGCGCAGCCGGACAAATCGAAATTGCCGATCGCCCGGCACGCCGCGCGAATCGCCACGATCTCCGCGTGAGCGGTTGGGTCGTTCCGGGCGGTCACGCCGTTCACTCCCTCGGCAAGGATCTGCCCACCTTTCGCTATCACCGCAGCGAAGGGCCCGCCGCGGCCCGTGCGGACATTCTCGGTCGAAAGCTCGATGGCCCGCGACATGAAGTCATTTTCCATGGGCGCTTCGCTCAGTGGACACTGACATGGGCCGCGGGCCCTCGCTTTCGCTTCATCAGAAACATCAGCGGAATCACACACAGGCAAATCACGGCCATGAGCCAGAAATTGTCCACGAAAGAGAGCATCATCGCCTGGCGCTGGAGCTCCCGATAAATCAGCCCGTGGGCCTGTATCGCGGCGCGGGCGACGTCCGATCCGCGCGCGATCAAAACGTGCGTGAGATGCTGCAGAGCGGTCTGGTAATCGTGATTGCCTGGATGAACGTTGCTAGCGAGAACGTTTTGGTGGAACTGGGCTCGGCGAGCGAGCATTGTGGTGACGAATGATATGCCGGTGCTCGCGCCGATGTTGCGCGCCAGATTGATGAAGCCGGTGGCGGCGTTCGTCTTCTCCGTGGGAACGAAATAAAAGGCCATCACGTTGATCGGGACGAACAGAAACGCCGTGCCCATGCGCGAGATGACCCAGGCGTATATGATCGTCGGCATGCCCGCACCCAAACTGAAACGGGACATCTGAAATAAACCGATCGACGTAATACAAAGCCCCGTCAGAACCACCCACCGGTGCTCCACGCGCCCGAGCAGCCACCCGACGAATGGGAGCAGGCCGAATAAGATCATCCCTCCGGGAAACAACACGAGGCCGCTCTGCATCGCCGTGTAACCCATCAGCGTCTGCATCCAGATCGGGAGCAGCACGGTCGTGCCGTACATCACGACGCCAAGCGTGTACATCATGAACGTGGAAATGAGGAAGTTTCGTTCCTTCAACAACCGCAATTCCACCACCGGGTGTTCGGCGTGCAATTCCCACACCACCAGGGCCACGAGCGCCGTTGCGGAAATCACCGCGGCCCACACGATGAACGGCGAGCCGAACCAGTCGTCGCGCTCTCCCTTGTCCAAGAGCACCTGCAGAAATCCAAGGCCCACGGCGAGGAGCCCCAGCCCGAGAAAATCGATCTTCAGTCCCTGCCTGAGCGTTTTTCGCGCGAGGTGCGGGGGATCAAAGACGACCAAGGAGGTTATGATCACGGCGACGATTCCGACCGGCACGTTGATGAAAAAGATCCAGCGCCACGAATAGCTGTCTGTGATCCAGCCGCCGACGGTCGGGCCGATGGTGGGCGCGGTCACCACGCCCATCCCGTAGATGGCCATGGCCATGCCCTGCTTGTGTCGCGGAAAACTGTCGACGAGGATGGCCTGCGAAATCGGCTGCAACCCTCCGCCGCCCGCGCCTTGAATCACGCGGAAGAAAACGAGCAGCGGCAAGGAAGGCGCCAGCCCGCAGAGGAACGAGCTGACGGTGAACATCACGACGCACCCGAGGAAGAACCTCTTGCGGCCGAAAAGCGTGGAGAACCATCCGGTGAGCGGCAGGACGATCGCGTTGGAAACCAGGTAGGAAGTAAGGACCCACGTGCTCTCGTCCACGCTGGCCGAGAGGTTACCGGCAATATGCGGGAGCGAGACGTTGGCGACGCTCGTGTCGAGCACCTCCATGAACGTCGCCAGGATCACCGCGATGGCGACGATCCACGGGCTGATCTCCGGCACAGGCTGAGCGTATTCCGCGGCGGCGTCCATCAATGGTCAGGTGCTTGTATTCCTGCGCTGTAATTCGGAACAACGAAATATTTGGATGATGCGAAAAGAAAGAGCCACAAATTCTACGCGTGGAGCGCGCACCAACGACGCAATCTCCCCGCGCCAGAATATCATTGGCGCTTCCGATGGCTCAAGACGCGCGCCCCATCGTGCCTCCGGCAAAAGACCGTTCGCGGCGGCGCCAAACGTAAAGCAGCGTGCTGCCGATAAGGATCAGCGCCAAGCACAGGCCGGTCCACAATCCCGCCGCGCCCCAGCCGAGGCGGAAGCACAAATATGCCCCCACCGGCAACCCGCCGAGCCAGTAGAAGGATACCGAGCAGATCATCGGCGTGCGCGTATCGCCCGCGCCGCGCAGCGCTCCGGTGGCAACGGTTTGCAAACCATCGAAGAGCTGAAAGAAGGCCGCGACGAATAGCAGCGCGCTTGCGGAACGGATCACAAGAGGATCGGACGTGTAGATTCGCACGATGGATGCAGGCACGATCCAGAACCCAATGGCCGTACAGGCCATGAATGCTGTTCCCAACGCGAGGCCCGTCCAGCCGGCGCGGCTCGCTCCCTGCGGGTCGCGGCGTCCGAACGCCTGCCCCACTCGCACGGCGGCCGCGGAGCTGATCCCCAGAGGCACCATGTACGTGAAACTGACCGTGTTCAATGCAATTTGATGGCTCGCTAGCGGAATGGCTCCCAGCCGCGCGATGAGCGCGGTCGCGGTTGCGAAGACGCCCACCTCGAGCCCCAACTGCATCGCCGCCGGAAACCCCAGGCGAACCAGCTGCCGGACACGCGGCAAATGCGGCAGGCGGCCGGCGTTGAGAAGGCCTGTCTTGTAGCGCAGATCGTAGTAGACGCAATAAACGGCCAGCACGGCGGCCATGTAGACTCGCGACACGCACGTAGCCCAGCCCGAACCGACCGTGCCCATCGCGTGAAACCCGAAGTGGCCGTAGATCAAGGCCCAGTTGCCCGCCCAGTTGACCAAATTGGCCGAAACGATCGAGAACATCACCGGCTTCACCAAGTTGATGCCCTGGAGGTAGCGGCGAAAAACAAAGAAGAACAGCAGCGGAAGCGTGCTCCAGTTAACCGCGCGCAAGTACGGAATCGCCTGCTCCATCACGGTTTGTGGGATTCGCAGCGAATGCAGGATCGGCTCCCACAGTCGGATCAACCCCATCAGCAAAGGGGCCATCGCCACACTCAGATAGTTTCCGTTGACGAGCGAACGATGTGCGTCCTCGAGATCGCCTGCCCCATAGGAGTGCGAGACCAAAGTATCGAGGCCCAGCATCAGGCCCGTGCCGAAGATCGCGATAGCGTAGTAGAGATTGCCGGCCAGGCCGACGGCCGCGATCGCCACGGCGCTGTTCGACTGGCGCCCCACCATGATCGTGTCCACGACGATCATGCTCATCCAGCCCACTTCGGCGAGGACGAGCGGCGCGGCCAGTTGCAGCATCGGCCGGACTTCGTCTGCGACGTAGTGCGAAAACAGGCGCTTGAGCATGGTTGATGGCCCTCGGATCGGCCGGTAAATGATAAGGCTTTTCTCGGTCAGGGAAGGCGGAATCGAACTGACCTCAGCCGAATGGATGAGCCAGGACCCCGCGCGTTGGCTCGCGAACAAGAAACCGAAAACGCGCCGTCAAGCCGCCCGAAACCGGCCCGCATGCAAGCGAAGACGTGTACAATATCGTCGGCCCGGGCCGCACGCGCGATCGGCGAAAACATGTGCGAGGCGTCGCGCAAGAAAGATCGCCTCGAATTAACGCAGAGCGCCGAGATCGGCCCGCAGAACCTGGCGGCACTTGCAGCGCTGGCGTCCGCTATTCCTCATGGGGAACGCACAAAAACTTCTCCTCGACATGCTCCTGATATTCGCGGGAGCGAAGCTCTTCGGGACACTCTTCGACCGCTTGAGGCAGCCCGCCGTAGTCGGCGAGATCCTGGCCGGAGTCCTGCTCGGCCCCTCCGTCTTCGGATTCATTCATCCGAATGAGGCCACGCAAGGTCTGGCGGAGATCGGCGCAATCTTTCTGCTCTTCACCATCGGCTTCGAATCCAAACCCGGCGATCTTTTGCGCGTCGGCCGGACCGCCTTCTCTGTCGCTCTCCTGGGCCTCGCGATTCCCTTCGCGTTCGGATTCGCCTACATGCAAGCGGTGGATCACGACCTGGTGAACGCCATGTTCCTCGCCGCAGCCATGGTCGCCACCAGCGTGGGAATCACGGCGCGAGTGTTGAAGGACGCCAAGGTCCTTTCCACTCGGGCGGCGCGGGTGATTCTGGCCGCCGCCGTTGTCGACGACATTCTGGGCATGATCGTGCTCGCCGTGGTCACCAGCCTTTCCAAGGGAAGCGTCAATCTGGTGGAACTGGGTATCGTGGCCGCCGAAGCGATCGGCTTTTCTCTCTTCATGATCTTTCTCGGATCGCGGCTCGTGGGGCGATTGACTCCCACGATGAGAAGACTCCGCGCGTCGAACTCCGCGTTCATTCTCTCAGTGACACTTTGCCTCGGCTTGTCGCTCGCCTCCGTCTACGTCGGCATGGCCGCGATCATCGGCGCTTTTCTGGCCGGGCTGGCGCTTGCCGACCATCGCGAGGAATGGGGCCTCGAGCAAACCATCCATCCGATCTATGAATTTCTCGGGCCATTCTTTTTCGTCGTCTTGGGCGCCGAGGTGAATCTGCGGACGTTCGCCCTGCCCGGCATGCCCGCTATGCTGACGGTGATCTGCATCCTCGCCGTGATCAGCAAGCTGCTCGGGTGCGGGCTGGGAGCTGCGTCGCTCGGTTTCAAGGACGCTCTGCGCGTCGGCGTCGGGATGATTCCTCGGGGAGAAGTTGGCTTGATCGTCGCCGCCGCCGGGCTAAGGTTGCATGCGATCTCAGACCAAGTTTACACGGCCGTCGTGCTCATGAGCCTGGTCACTACGCTGATTGCACCGCCATTCCTGCGCCTTGTGTTACCGCCTCAATCGCGTCCTCCGGCCGCCCACCAACCGCCGCAGTAAGCGGCAATTTCCGCACGTTTGCAACATCGCGCGAAACGCGACCGGCGCAGTGCCCCTTCAGTCGCGCGCTGCCGGGCCGGTTACCTGGACGAGTGAGTTTGCGGCAGCCGGCGGGCTGGGTTCGAGCGTCTGCGGGGCGCGCCAGCCATCCACGGCGGAGATCTGGTGCACGCAGGAGACGGTGCAGCGCGGCGCGCAGCCTTTTTTCGTGAGGAATTCGCGGCGACGCTGCTCGAGCGTGTATTCGCCGAGCGGAATGCCCGGGTAGCCGCGCTGCTGCGAGCAGTAGTGCACCAGGCCGTCCTCGCAAACGTACAGGTAGCGCGAGCCCGCGCGGCAGCGCCAATCATTCTCGCGTCCGGCGGCGATATTGTGCTGAAATCGGTTCACCCGCGTAAACGATCGCTTTCCGAGCGACATGATCTCCTCGAAAATTTCGCGCTCGCGCGCGCCGAGAGGCTGGAGCTGCCCGTTGCCGTCGTGAAGAATGCCGACCGTCGAGGTGAAGCCGAGCTGCAAGGCCCTGTGCGCCACGGTGAGCGCGTCTTCCGGGTTGCGCACGCCGCTGCCGAGCACCGAATTGATGTTGACGTGGAACTCCGCATGCTCGGCCAGCAGGACCAGTTTCTGGTCGAGCACCTTAAGACTCTTCTTCGAGACGTCGTCCGGCTGCACGTTGTCGATGCTGATCTGCAGGTATTCGAGCCCCGCGCGGTTCAGCCGCTCGATGCGCTCGGCCACGAGCAAGTAGCCGTTGGTGATCAGGCCCGCGATCATGCCGTTCTTGCGGATGCGCGTGATGATGGCGTCCAGATCGGGATGCAGCAGCGGCTCGCCGCCGCTGATCGTGATCACCGATGCGCCCATCGCGCCCAGCCGGTCGATGCGCCGGAACATCTCCTCGAGCGGCACCGGCTTCGAGACGTCGTCGAACTCGTTGCAATACGTGCAGGCGAGGTTGCAGCGGCGCATGGGAATGATGTGCACGAGCAGAGGATGGCGCGTCGAAGCGATCCCCTTCACGAGCATGCGCGCCTCCCGCAGCTTGCGGTGCGCGGCGAGCAGCCTTCTGCGGATTTTCTTTCGCCTGGTCACGAATTTTGCAGCGAAGGGCAAGCCGAGCCTCGGTGTGCCTCTTCGGGAAGCTTTATTATGCCATACGGACCCCGGTTCCCCGGCGAGATCGGCCGGGAACATGCCGCATTTGAACCGGGCCGGCGCCCGCACAAGGCTCAGAAAAAAACCCAAGAAAAAGGCCGCTTCTTCCGCCGGCCACTCCTGCTAGAATTTGATTTTTCGCGCGGACTGGGCTACGGTCTGGTTGCGCAAACGCCGCACTTCGCCGACGGGGGTAGGCTTGATGTCTGATCCGGTAGCGGAAAAAGTGATCGCGACGCTCGCGTCCGTGAAACGCATCCCGGCCGAGAAGATCTCGCTCGACACCAATTTGCAAGAGATGGGCATCGACTCTCTCGACGTGTTTTCTCTTCTCTTCGAACTCGAAAACGCCTTCAAGATCTCCATTCCTGACGACGACGTCCGCTCCATCAAGACCGTCAACGACATCGTCAAAGGCATCAAGAAGCTCCTCTCCGCCGCTCCGCCGGACGCGTCGGTGGGGTCGGCCAGCCCGGCGGACTGACGAATGCCGCCGCGCCGCGTTGCCATCACAGGCCTCGGAATCATCTCGCCGCTCGGCCTCAATCTCGCGGAATCGTGGAATTCCTTGCGCGAGGGCCGTTCGGCGATTCAGCCGATCGAGTCCGTGGACTGCTCCTCGCTGCGCTTTCGCAATGGCGCCGAAGTGCGCGGCTTCGACGCGACAAAACATTTCCCCGAAGGCAAGGACGCCTATATCGACCGCTTCGCGCAGTTTTCCGTGGTCGCGGCGCGCGAGGCTTTCCGCGATTCGGGCATCGCGCTGACGCCGGAGTTGCGAGAGCGCTCCGCGATCGTCTGCGGCTCGGCGGTGGGCGGACAGTCAGCGATCGAAAAAGGTTTCGAGGACCTCTACGTGGCGGACCGCGGCCGCGTCCACCCGCTCACGATCCCTAAGACCATGGCCAATGCCGGCGCGAGCCACATCTCCATGGACCTTGGCCTCAGCGGGCCGGTCTACACGGTTTCAACCGCTTGCTCTTCGGCGAACCACGCCATTGGCCAGGCCTTTCGCCTGGTGCGCGACGCCGAAGCCGATCTCGCCGTCACCGGCGGCAGCGAGGCGCTCTTCACCGTCGGCATGCTCAAGGCCTGGGAGGCCATGCGCGTGATTTCGCCGGACACTTGCCGCCCCTTCAGTAAGGATCGCAAGGGGATGATTCTGGGCGAGGGCGGCGCGATGATGATTCTCGAACCGTTCGATGCCGCGAAGGCGCGCGGCGCCAAAATCTACGCCGAGATTTGCGGGTTCGGCATGACCTCCGACGCGCACCATCTGACGCAGCCCACCGTCGCGGGACCCGCGCGCGCCATGCGGGGCGCCCTGCGCGAGGCAGGACTTGCGCCCGAAGCCGTCGGTTACATCAACGCGCACGGCACCGGCACGCCCGGCAACGATCCCGTGGAATCGCGCGCCATCCGCGAAGTCTTCGGCGCGCACGCGGACAAGCTCGGCGTCAGCTCGACGAAATCGCTGCACGGCCATGCGCTCGGCGCCGCTGGCGCGCTCGAAGCCGTCTCGACCGTGCTCGCGATCCATCACGGCATCCTGCCGCCCACCGCCAACTTCACGGAACGCGACCCCGAATGCGACCTCGACTACATCCCGAATAAACCGCGCGCCCAGCAGGTCGAAGCCGCCCTCTCGAACTCCTTTGCTTTCGGCGGCTTGAACGCCGTCGTCGCCTTCCGCGCCGTATAGCGCGGTTTGGTCTTGTGCGGGTGCCCCATCCTTCGCGCCGTTCGCAAAGGGTGGGGATTCTTGCTCCGGAATGATCGAGCGGGGACCGCTGGAAAAATCAATTGGCGGGACGGCCGAGCCGCCGCTACATGCACTCACGCGCGAAAATCACCAGCGCTTCAGAATTCTGGCCGAATTCAGCGTGGAATCGCACTTGAGCAGCGAGCAGTCGAGGTGCTTCACGACCGGCAGCTTGTGCCACGGATCGAGTTCGGAAAGGCCGCTATAGCTGCAGTTCCCTTCTCCGGTCCACACCTCCGTATTGACCATGGCCAGCTCGGCGAGGATCAACTCGCACAACGAGTGCTTCTTGCCCGGTTCCGGGCTGGTGATCACTCTCAGGTTCACGGCTTTCATCAACGTCCCTTCGGGAGGCGGCTCGGCCGGCCGTAGCTGCCGGAACACCCCCGTGGCGATCCTGAGGCCTTTGGGACGCTCGAAGTACATCGCAAGAACGTCGTCCTGCCGAACGAATTCTATGTGGCCGACTTTCTTTGGAAAGCCGTAGATCTCCCTGCCTGCCGTCAGTGGGACGGCTTCGGACACGGCGAGGTGGGGAAAGTAGACGCAAGGCTCGCCTTCGAACTCCACGTTGATTCCCTGAAGGAGTTCGAAGTAGGGCCCTCCAGTGGACCACTCGAAGTTGTTGAATATGAGGCAGGCTTTCGCAGGTTCCGGCAGGGTCAGCGGCTCGGGGACCAACTCGGCGGCTGCCTCGGGGTCCGTCTCGTAGTTGAATGTGTACGAGTTCACTCCCCGCCAGAACGCTGGCTTGTCGACGAAGCCGGGAGCGTCCACCGGCATCGTCAGGCCCATCTTCTCGGGGTTCAATTTTCCCTGGCGCTTCATGGCTCCCTCCCATCGCCCGGACGCCTGCAAAACCGTTCGGCCGCGCGCATCTTATCACACAGCTTTTGCGCTAACGCGGAGTTCGCCGCAACATCCCTCCATGCCCTGTATGCGGATGTCTACACGAACAACCATTTGCTTTCGCGCCTCGCGTTGCGGCACCGTGAATCTTTTGTAGTGGGCTCGATGTAAGAAAGGATGGACACTCCGCCAGCCCGGTGCACTCGACCAACCACTGGTTTTGCATGCCAGGTCTTGCACCCGAACGATTCGAAAAGATACGGCGTTAAAAGAGGAGGTGGTGGAGGAACGGAACGATCATGCCGCCCCAGCCTTTCGGGATGATTTCCCAATGGCGGGTGAGTTCATCCGAGCAGGTGAGCGCGACCATGATGCCGAGCCAGAAGAAGCCTGCGAGGATCGCGATGCGGGTCAATCCCGCGGCGTACTTCACGTGCATGAAGAAAAGGACCACGAGCATCAACTTTGCCGTTGCGATTGCCAGCGCCACGGGAGTGTTCCACGGCCCCATGTCAACGTAAGCCGCCGCCGTGGTGAGAGCGGTGCCAATCATCAAAGCGATGAAGACGAGGACGTACGTGCGGACGGGCACGATGTGCACGCCATGCCCTGCTTGCTCAGAATGGTCAGACATCGATGGCCACCCCCATTAGTATCGTCCGCCAATCAGGTACAGAAGCGCGAAAAGATAAATCCAGACAATGTCGACGAAGTGCCAATACAACCCGCTGATCTCAAGCGGCGCGAAGTATTTCGGCGAAAACTTGTTCCGCGCGGTCATGATCACGAGCACCGTGAGGATGCCGAGCCCGACGATCATGTGCAGGGCGTGCAGTCCCGTCATGAAGAAGTAGAAACACATAAACATCTGCACTTCCGGGCCGAGCGCGCCCCATTCCGGCCTGTACCGAAAGCCAAAACCCGGCACGATGTGTTCGATGTAGTCGTGGCGCCACTCAAAGTTGAACTTGAGGCCCAGGAACAGCGCGCCGAAGATCATCGTCAGAATCAGCCAGAAGATGATTTGGCCTTTCCGCTTGCCGGCCTGCGCGGAGCGGATCGCCATTGCCATCGTAAAGCTGCTGCAGATCAGCACGGCGGTGTTCGTGGCGCCGAACTTGACTTCGAGCAAGTGGCTTCCGGTGACGAAGGACTCATAGTGCAGAGCGCGATAGACGATGTAGGCGGTGAACATACCGCCGAAGAACAGGATCTCCGTTACGAGGAACACCCACATGCCGAGGCTTCCCGCCTCGCGCTGCTGCGTCATGTCCTCAAACTGGTGGGCGAACCCGGGCGGGTGCGCGCCGTGTGTGGCCATCTCAGACATGGCTGCCCCCGGCAGTCGGATAGTTGTAGGCTCCTTCTGTCACGATCGGCGGTACCTCGAAATTCTCGGTCGGCGGCGGCGAAGGCGTATTCCATTCGAGACCCTTCGCGCGCCAGGGATTTGGTCCGGCTGGCGGACCGTAGCGCATCGACCAGATCAAATAGATGAGCGGAATCAAGTAGCCGATGCCCAGAATCGAAGCGCCCGCGGAGGACAACACGTTGAGCGTTTGGAATTCCACGGGATAGACGGCGTAGCGGCGCGGCATTCCCAGATAGCCGAGCACGAACTGCGGGAAGAACGTCAAATTGAATCCCACGAAAATCACGAGAGCCGCGAAGCGCGCCCAATAGTCGGGATAGAGCCGCCCTGTAATTTTCGGCCACCAATAATGGATTCCGCCGAGATAAGCCATCACGGCGCCGCCGACCATGATGTAGTGAAAATGCGCGACGATGAAGTATGTGCCGTTCAAGTGGACATCGGTGGCCAGGGAGGCGAGGAACAGCCCCGTGAGACCGCCCAGTGTGAACAGGCCAATGAAACCGAGGGCATACAGCATCGGCGCCTGATAGGAGATCGAGCCCTTGTAGAGCGTCGCGGTCCAGTTGAAAACCTTGATCGCGGAGGGAATCGCGACGAGGAAGCTGAGCACGGAGAAGACCAAGCCGGCGTAGATTGACTGGCCGGTGACAAACATGTGGTGGCCCCAGACCACAAAGCTGATCACGGCGATGGACAAGCTCGAAAACGCAATAAAGCCGTAGCCGAAGATCTTCTTCCGCGAAAAGGCGGTAACCAGTTCGCTGACCACGCCCATCCCCGGCAGAATCATGATGTACACGGCGGGATGCGAATAAAACCAGAAGAGATGCTGGAAGAGGAGCGGGTCGCCGCCGACCGACGGATCGAAAATCCCGACGTGCAGCAGGCGCTCAAGCCCGAGCAGGAAAATCGTGATGGCGATCACGGGCGTACCGAGAACGAAGATGATGCTCGTGGCGTACATCGCCCAAATAAAGAGCGGCAGCCGGAACCAGGTCATTCCCGGCGCGCGCATTTTGTGAATCGTGACGATGAAATTCAGCCCGGTGAGAATCGAGGAAAAGCCCGCGATGAAGACCCCGAGCGCTACGGCCATGACGTGCGTATGGGCGTATTCGCTGCTGTAGGGCGGGTAGAACGTCCAACCCGTGTCCACACCCCCGGAAATGACGGCGAAAAGAGCCAGCGAGGCGCCGGTGATGAAAATGTACCAGCTCAGGAGGTTCAGCTTCGGGAAGGCCACATCGCGCGCGCCGATCATCAAGGGGATGCAAAAGTTACCGAGCGTCGCCGGGATCGACGGCACCAGGAAGAAGAACACCATGAGGATGCCGTGCATCGAAAAGAGCTTGTTGTAGGTCTCCGGCTCGACGAGCGCGCCCTGGGGCTGAATGAGCTGCAAGCGCATCAAGACGGCAGCAATGCCGCCCACCAAAAACATGAAGGTGATCGAGGCAAGATACAGCAAGCCGATGCGCTTGTGATCTGTGGTTAAGAGCCACGACCGGATGCCGTAGCTGGCGTTGAGGTAGTTCACGCCCGGTAGGGCCGGAGCCTCGTGGACATCTGCACTGGCCGTGCTCATTTCCCGTTCGTCCTTTCTTGCGAGCCAAGAGACTTCACGTAAGCGATCAATTGCAGCACCTGCTCCTCGTTCACCTGCCCTTTAAAGGTCGGCATGATGGCCTGATAGTTCGGCAGGCGGACCGAGTTGGGTTCGACGATGGCATCGCGGATGAGGGATTCATCCACCACTCGCGTCTCGCCGCTCTGCAGGGTTTCCGGCTTTCCATACAGCCCGACCAGCGAGGGGGCGCGGCCCGTCCCTTCCGGCACATGGCACGTATTGCAACCGAGCTGGGTGAACAGCCGCTCACCTTGCTGGGCCATGGATTCCGTCTTCTCGCTGGCCGCGAGCCAAGCAGCATAATCAGTGGGCGACATCACATAAACCCAGCCAATCATCTCGGAATGGTTGGTGCCGCAATATTGCGCGCAATATAAGTGAAAAGTGCCGGTTTGATTCGCCTGGAACCAGAGCGAGGTATAGCGTCCCGGCAGCGCGTCCTTCTTCACGCGGAACGCCGGGATGTAGAAATCATGAATCACGTCCTGGGACGTCAACGTGAGCTTGATGGGAACGCCTACGGGAACGTGCAATTCGTTGATCTCGCGCGGCCCTTCCGGGTGCTGGAGATGCCACATCCACTGCTTGCCGATGACGAAGATTTCCGTGGAAGACGCGGGCGGGCGCGAATTGCGGACATAGAGACGCGCGGACCATATGAAGAGCACGACGCAGATCAGCGAGGGAATAATCGTCCAAGTAAGCTCGAGCGCCATGGAAGTGGAAGTGGCGGGTGGTATTTCATCCTCCGACTTGCGGCGATACTTCACCATGAAATAGAAAATGATCGAGAAGATGAGAATGGTGAAGAACAGCGTGATACCGCTCAAAACCAAGTAGAGTTTGTCCACGCCGGCTGCGATGGAAGAGGCTGCGGGCGGTTGCAGCGGAATCATCGCCCACACGGCAGCCATGCAGTTGAAGCCAGATTGAAGGAGACCCATCATCACCGTTCCGTTACGATCCTTTGCAGGGCTGCACTTGCCGCGGCGCCTGCGTTATGGCCTTTGGCCTCGAAGCGCGTAATGCTCGCCCCGAAACAAAAGGATGAGAAAAATTCCGCCGATCAGCACCGTCAAAATTCCCGCCAGTTGAATGATGCGCGAAATCAATAGTCCGTACTTCCCCGTATGCGGGTCGTAGTGATAGCAAAACAGCAGAATCCGATCGACCGGCGACCCGATCTTTCCTTGTGACGCTTCCACAAGACCGAGACGCAAGTCGCGCACCGGATACTGCACTCCGTAGTAATAGCGCGAGATCTTGCCCTGGGGCGTCAGCAGCATAATCCCCGCGGCATGCGCGAATTGCTTCGAATCGGGATCATAGGCGTAGCGAAAACCCACGGCGTCCGCAAGTTGCTTGATCTGGGGCTCGTCGCCGGTGAGGAAATGCCAGCCCTGGGCGGCGCCGGAGCGCCCGTACATCCCGGTGTACAGAGCCTGCTTGGCCTCGGCGAGCACCGGCCGATCGGCCGGATCGATGCTGACAGTGACGACGTTGAAATCCTTCCCGATGCTCATGGGGATCTCTTTGAGAGCGCGATCCAGGCCGTTTAGCACCTGGGTACAGAGCATCGGGCACGTGTAGTAGACGAGGCTGAGAACCACGGGCTTTCTTCCGAAATACCGTCCCAACTCAACGGACCTGCCGTGCTCGTCGCGAAACACGAGGTTCAGCGGAATCGAACTATTGAGTTTCTGGTCGATGCTAACGTCCTTGAGCAGGTCGGGGCGCTTGCCAAGGTTCTGCATCGGGTCGGTGAATTGGGCCCGCGCCGCGGCCGGACACAGGGCGAGCGTCACGGCCAGGAATGTGCCCATAAGCCACGTTCGCATCGAATCGGGTTGTAATCTTTTCAACACTGTAGCTTCTCTACGCACGTCCTAGCTCAATCTCCCAGACGCCTACCGCTCCGGCTGGCTACTCGTGGGGGGAGCCAAATACCCGCACGGCCCTTGGACGTCGTCTCCGCCAAGGACGGTGGGCGCGACTCTAGCAATCGACGCATCCGCCGAGGGCGCTTCACCCGACGGGCGCGCGGGCAATCCGCGCTCGAGAACCAGCTCCATCGCGCGGTCCACGGGAATGCGCACGACACCGCTTTGGCGGTCGACCCAGCCATACGAGTTCACTACCGCCTGCTGGGCCTCGCAGTAATCCTTCAGCTCAAGGTGCGGCTGAACCTGCAACCGCGGACTCGGCGGAAGCACGCGCGCCCCCGGCTTTACGAGCGGAGAGGCCGGAGGGCCGAGGGGTTCGGTGCGATTGAAATAACTGAACGTCCACTTCATGCCGACGAGCGTAACCGCCAGCAAGACCGCGAGCCAGAAAGCAAACTGGAGCAGGGCGGGAATATTCGCATCGCGGCGTTCGTAACCCGCACCGCGATCGACCGGAGCATCTGGTTTTGGGGGATGTTTAGTCTCCATGCCCATGCTCCAGCGCTCCTTCAAACCGCGGGTCGTGCAGCGGCAGCAGCGGAAACCGCTTCAGCTCCGACAGAAACGCGCCGAGCCACACGCCACCGATTCCGATCACACCAAAAATATCCAGCCAATGTACCCGCACCGTGTGCGCTTGATACGAGGGGACCACGATCCAGTAGATGTCTACCAGGGTCAAGACGATGATCAGGGCCGCCACCTTGGAAAGAGCGCGCAGGCGGCGTTTCACGCCTCGTTGCAACAACAGCAGGAAGGGCACAGCGAAGTGAAGCACCACCAGAACCACCGCCACCGGCGCCCATACGCCGAAGGCGCGCTGCATATACCAGGGAATCTCTTCCTTGAGATTCCCCGCCCAAACGATGAGCAGTTGGTCGAACGAGAGGTACGCCCAGAGCATCACGAGCGCCAGCATCAAGTTGCCGAGATCGTGAAACTGCTTGGAATCGACCGCGCCCTTGATCGGCTCGTGGTCCGAGAGCATCCGCAAGACGAAAATCGAGAAGGCCATCGCCGCAAGCCCCTCGACAACCATAAACAGCATTCCATAGATCGTGGAATACCAGTGAGGCTCGAGCGACATGACCCAGTCAACCGAAGCGCCGGTGACAATCAGCCCCCAGAGAATCAACCCCGGCCCGCTCAGCGCCCCCATGCGGTCCTTGTACTTCAGTTCGGCCGTCCGATCCTGCTCGCGCGACCATTTGTTCAGGAGGTACACGACACTGAGGAGGATCACAAAGTAGGCCACGGCACGCCCGGTGAATCCGGCCGGATTCAGGTACCAATGCTTCTCCTGAAGCATGGAATCCGCCTGCACGTCCAGCGGGCGGGCCCAAGCATAGAGCCTCGACATCCCGATCACGATGGGAATGAACAGCGCCGCCATCCAGCCGAGCGAGCGCGAACCTGCCTCCACGATGCGGCGCAGCGGCAGGCCCCACCGGCCGCCCGTTAAGTGGTGGAGCATCAGAAGGCCCGTGCAACCCAAAGGAATCGACACCCAATAGACGTAGGCGAACAGATAGGAACGATAGAACTGCTGCCAAGCGGGGAGGCCGGAACGCTGCCCGCCGATCACGCCAAAAACGATCCACAGAATCAGGCCGATGCCCCCGCACAGATATGCCTGTTTCTGCAATCGATCGAGATGCGGCCGAAGTGTATCCGACGAATTCATTTCGATGGCCCCGCTGACTGCCCGGCAGATTGCGACATCAAATTTTGGCGCTCAGCCTCCGGCACGTCCTGCAGCGCTGCGCCCTCACTCAGCTGAAGCACGCGAATGTAAGCGGCGATCCTCCAGCGATCGTCGGGCTGGATGCGCGCCGCATAGCTGTACATGGCGCCGAATCCATTGGTCATGACCTCAAAGAAGTGGCCCACCGGGGCCTGGCGCAGCCGCAGGATGTGGTACGACGGAGGCTGCGGAAAACCGCGCTGGACGATCATCCCATTGCCGCTTCCCGTGTAGTCGTGGCACGGCGTGCAATAGATGTTGAAGCGTTCCCGGCCGCGCTCGAGATCGGCGCGCGTAATGGGGAACGGAAACCGGTTCGAAACAACTCCATTCTCCTTGCCTGTATATAGCAGTTCGTCGAGACGCAGATGGCCCCGCGCGACGGTTCCCGGCACGGGCTGGCGCTCCGACCGGCCATCCGCGAAAAACTTGCTGGGCTCGTAGGGCAAGTACTTCGGCTGGATGTGCATATCCAGACGACAGCCAGAGAGCAGCATGGCCAGCGCCCCGAGAAACGCGAGGCAGCGCGCGCGCGAGCCGCGCGATCGCGTTCGGCGTTGCCGCGAGCGGCTAGGATTGGGCTCAAGCATCAATTTCGAACACTCCGTGCGGATTCAGGCCTTCGAGAAAGGCCTTCGTTTGCGCCACGTCGAACTTCTTGTCCCGCGCCTTGATGCACAGAAAGAAGCGGTCCGTGGAAGCCAGGGCGAACCGCGAAACGTTGAATATCGGGTGATAGGGAGTCGGCAGGCCGTTCATCGCCAGCATTCCGAACGTGGCCGCCAGGGCTCCGCCGAGCACAGTCAACTCGAACGTGATCGGAATCCACATGGGCCAGCTATTGAAGGGCTTCCCGCCGATATCCAGCGGAAAACTGATCACGTTGGCGTACCAGCACATGCCGAAGCCGGTCATGCCGCCCAGCAGCCCGCCGATGAAAACCACGATCGGGAGGCTCGTCCACGTGAAACCGACGGCCTCCGCGAGGCCTTCGACCGGAATGGGCGTGAAGGCGTCGATTCTCCGGTAGCCGGCCTCGCGCGTGCGACGCGCCGCCGCGAGGACCTGCTCCGGCGTTTCGAATTCAGCCAGCAATCCGTAGATTGGCTTGCTACTCATGGTGCCAGTGCCACTCCCGACCGGCTATTTTCCGGAATCGCCCTCCGGATCATCCGGTTACGTTTCCTTGCTGCACTTCCAAAACTCGTTCAAGTCCTGCTTCCTATCCCTCGCGCCATGCAACAGGGCATCACCCGCCGTTTGAAACAACAGCTAGCTGCGAATCTCCGGATTCGGATTCCTGACGCGCGCCAGAAAACTGGTGCGCGGACGCGTGTTCAAATCCGCCAGCAGAACGTAGTCGCGCGACTGCGCTTTGAGCTTCGAGACCCGGCTGTTCGGGTCGTTGATATTTCCAAAAACGATCGCTTCTGCCGGGCACACCTGCTGGCAAGCCGTGACGATCTCGCCATCGCGTATCGTCCGGTCCTGTTCTGCCGACTGAATCTTCGCCTCCTGAATGCGCTGCACGCAGTAGGTGCATTTCTCCATCACGCCGCGGCTGCGAACCGTGACGTTCGGGTTGCGCATTCCCTTCAGGCTGGGCGTCTCGTAGTCGGAGAACAGGTAGAAATTGAACCGGCGAACCTTGTACGGGCAGTTGTTCGAACAATACCGCGTGCCGACGCAGCGATTGTACGTCATATCATTCAGTCCCTCGGGAGTGTGCGTCGTGGCGCCGACGGGACAGACATACTCGCAGGGAGCATTTTCGCACTGCATGCACGGCAAAGGCTCGTAATACATTTCGGGATTATCGACGCCGCCCCGAAAATAAGTGTCGATGCGGATCCAGTGCATGACGCGCCCGCGCTCCACCTGCTCCTTGCCGACGACCGCGATGTTGTTTTCCGACTGGCAAGCGATTACGCAGGCATTGCAGCCGACGCAGCGGTTCAGGTCAATCGACATTCCCCAGGCGTAGCCATCGTTCTTGAAACCGGGGTAGAGCGAGAGGCTCTTGTCTTCGTGGGCTTCGGGAACCTGGGCGAAGTTGGGATCCTTGCGGAACTCGTCGAGTGTGGCGATCTGCACCAAGTCGCGGCGAAAGGCGTTGGCGCTCTCCTCGTCCGCCGGGTGACCCTCGAAATCGATCGCGTGCTGGGATTGGGTCGTAGCGAAGGAGTATTTCTCGGCCGTCTTCTCGATCTGCAGGCCAAGCGCCATCCAGGGGGCCGAGGAGCTGCGCAGAAAATAGGCGTTGAAACCTGCGCTGTTGCCCACCTTTCCGGCGCGGCGGCGCCCGTAGCCAAGGTGCAGGGTCACGGAATTGTCGGCGTGTCCCGGAACGACGAAGACACCGGCCTTCACCGAACGCCCCGCGAGTCGAAGCGTCACATAATCGCCGGTGGCCAGAGCGAGCTTTTGCGCGGTCGCGGGGCTCACCATCGCCGCGTTGTCCCAAGTGAGCTTGGTGACAGGCTTCGGCAACTCCTGCAGCCAGGCGTTATTTGCGAATTCGCCATCTCCGACGGCCGGGTCGGGACGGAAAACGATCTCCATGGCTTCCCCGGCAGCAGGTTGCGCAGCCGCTTGCTGCGCGAAATCGGGGCGCAACGAAACCGAAATCGCAGGCAAGGCGGTGCCCGCGATCAGTCCGTCGTGCAGGGAAGTCTCCCAGAAGGCCTCGAACGCCTGGCCTTTTTCCGGGCGCTGGCTCTGCCAGTAGTCGCGCACCAGATCGTGTCCGGACTTGCCGCTGTCACCGGCCAGCAGAGCGATGATCTCGTGGGCCGAATGGCCGTCGTAAAGAGGGGCGATAAGCGGCTGGACGATGCCGATGGTGCCATCGTAGGCGCGCGCGTCACTCCAGGATTCCAGGTAGTGCGCCGCGGGAACGTGCCAGTGGCAATACTCCGCGGTCTCGTCGTTGTAGAGTCCGGAATGGACGCGCAGCTTCGCCTTTCCAAGCGCAGCGCCGAAATCGAAATCGGCCGGTGCGTCGTAGAGAGGGTTGGCGCCCAGGATCAGTAGCAATCGCACCTGGTCCGAATTCAGATCGTTGACGAGTTCCCGGAGCGATGCGATCCCGTCGACCGGGCTAGCTTCGAGCGGCTCGGTGTAGACGACGGTCTTGCCAACATTGCCGAGCGCCACGTTCATCGCATGGGCCAAGGCGTGAACGACCGGCGGCTGGTGCTCGCCGGCGAGAACCAGCGACGATCCACGATGCCGGCTGAGATCGCGCGCGACGGCGGCCAGCCAATCGGCGGAGATCTTCGAATTCGAATTGTTGGCGGGCGGCGCAACAGAAACGCCCGCGGCCGCCGCGAGCCGCCGGGCGAAATCCTCGACGTCGCTCGAACGCAAGGGGAGGCGGTGGTCCGCCATCGCGCCCGTGCTGGTGGGCATGCTCTCGACAACATACAGCCGGTTCAACTTTGTCGATGGCCCCGCAGCCAAATCGCGCCGCGAAGAAAATTCGCGCGTGTAGCGCACGTGTCCCGGGCCGGACGTCAGAAAATCTGCATCAAGCGATACGATCACGTCCGCCTGATCCACGTGATAGACCGGATTGACGGACTTGCCGAAAGCAAGGCGGGTTCCCTCACGGACCGAATCTCCGCCGCACGTTTCATACTGATGCCACTTGGAGCCGGGAAACTGCGCAAGCAAGGCGCGCATCTGCGCAGCGAGGGTGGGAGAAGTTACGGTTCTCGTCAGTACGCGCAGCCCCTTGGAGTTTAGGCCGAGCTGCAATTGCGCTCGTCGCATTGCGCCCACAAAATCGTTCCAACTGCTCAACTGCCCTTCGAAGGTCACGGCTTGCGATCGGTCCGGATCGTACATGTTGAGGATCGAGGCCTGAGCAAAAACGTCCGTTGCACCCAGGCTGCCCGGGTGCTCCGGATTGCCCTCGATCTTCGTGGGCCGGCCCATGTTGCTTTCGACGAGCAGGCCAGCTGCTTCGCCGGCCGTGGGCATGGACGTGGCATAAAAGAGAGGCCGGCCCGGGATAATTTCCTCGGGCGGCCGGACATACGGCACGATCTTTTGGGTGGGAAGCTTGGTGCAGGCGCTCAGCCCCGCCATGGCGGCCGAAGCGGCCATCAACTTCAAGACATCGCGCCGATTGATCCCGCTGGAGTCCTTGTCGGCGTTCGCCGGAAACTCGTTTTCAAGAAAATCGCGGTACTTCTTGGTTTCCGACAACTCCTCCAAGCTCTGCCAAAGTCGCTTGTCGCCGTCCTGCGCCACACGGGCGCGCGCGGCAGCAAGATCGACCGAATCGCGCAGCGGTTCGTTGGGCGAATTCTTCGGGTTGGAGTCGTGGTTCATCGCTTCGCTTTCACCGGTGACACGTCGAGCAATATTGCAAGGTCTGAATCTTGTATTCCTTCACGGCGCGCCGTCCCATTAAGAGCTGATCGGTATACTCCGTACCCTTAAACATTACCGGGTGGGAGCTGGAAGGCGGCTGATAGAATGGGTTGAATACTTCCGACTTGGGCCGTACGTATTTCTCCGGCTGCCGGTGGCAATCAAGACACCAGGACATGTAGAGAGTCCCCGCGCGGTAGGTGAGCGGCATCTCCGCGACGGGCCCGTGGCAAGTGGTACAGCCAATACCCTTCGAGACGTGGATGCTGTGGTCGAAATACACGAAATCGGGCAGCGCGTTGACCCGCGTCCATGCCAGCGATTTATCGCTGCGATAGCTCGCGCGCACGGGCTCGAGCATCGAGGCATTCGTCCAGATCTGCGAATGGCAAGTCATGCAGGTCTGTGTGGGCGGCAAACCCGCGAACGAGGATTTCTCGACCGACGTGTGGCAGTAGCGGCAGTCGATGCCAAGCTCTCCGGCGTGGTGGCGGTGGCTGAACGGCACGGGCTGCTCGCGCGCCACGTTCTGCTCCGTATACCACGGTGACATCGCAATCGCGTAGAGCGCGTAACCCATCCCGCCGATGAAAAGGACGGCGCCATAGATCATGACTCGCGAGATCAGGTTCGTGCTGCGATGGAAGGTCTGTGCCATCGATTCTCGTGAACGCTCTTCTTAAGAGTGCGATTTCCCTTCCGTCGTTTCATGCACCAGCGAGCGCACCTCGACGATCGAGATCATCGGCAGGAAACGAATGAATAGATAGAACATCGTGAGAAAAAGTCCAAAAGTGCCCGCGTACGTCGCCCAGTCCCACTTCGTCGGGTAATACATTCCCCACGCCGAAGGGATGAAATCACGGTGCAGGCTCACAACCACGATCACGAAGCGCTCGAGCCACATTCCCACGTTGACGACCAGCGAGATGATAAAGAGCGTCGGAATGTGCCGGCGCACGCGCCGCGACCACAGAGCCTGGGGGATCACAAGGTTGCAGGCAATCAGCATCCAGTAGAGCGGCGCGTAGGGGCCGGCGAGGCGGTTCATCATCATGTAGCGGTCGTACGGATTGGCGCTATAGAACGCCATGAACGTCTCCATCACGTAGCCGTACGCCACGATGACGCCGGTGGCCAGCATCACCTTGGCCATGATGTCGAGATGGCGGTCGGTGATCAGGTCTTCCAGGTGATAATACTTGCGCACCGGGATCGCCAGGGTCAGCACCATGGCGAAGCCGGAATAGATCGCTCCAGCCACGAAGTAGGGAGGGAAGATAGTGCTGTGCCAGCCGGGAACTATGCCGATGGTGAAATCGAAGCTCACCACCGTGTGAACGGAAACGACGAGCGGAGTGGCCAGGCCCGCCAGCAGGATCGAAGCAAATTCGTAGCGGGACCAGTGGACCGCCGAGCCGCGCCAGCCTAACGACAGCACTCCGTAAATGATCTTCGATACACGTTTCTTGGCGCGGTCCCGCAGCGTGGCCAGGTCTGGAATCAGTCCCACGAACCAGAACAACAAGGAAACTGTGAAGTACGTCGATACGGCAAACACGTCCCACACGAGCGGGCTGCGGAACTGCGGCCACAGCCACATCGGGTTGGGATACGGCATGAGGTAGAAGAACAGCCAGGGCCGGCCCATGTGCAGCAGCGGAAACATTCCGGCGCACATGACGGCAAAGATGGTCATGGCCTCTGCAAATCGGTTGATCGAGGTGCGCCACTTCTGGTGCAGCAGAAGAAGAATCGCGGAGATCAGCGTCCCCGCGTGCCCGATACCGATCCACCACACGAAATTGACGATGGCGAATCCCCACGCGATCGGTATGCGGATCCCCCAAATCCCCACGCCCTTTACCATCAGCAGCGTGATGACGAGGTTCAACAACATCAGCAGGGAAAATGCGATCAGGAAACCGAACACCCAGCCGGGCGTCGTCCCGCGCGTCAGCACGATCGAGCTGATCTTATCGGTGACCGTCTCGAACGTATGGCCGGGTCCGATCAGCGGTTCGGGCCCGGCAACTCGGTCTATTTTTTGAGAACCTTCAGAATCCACGCACAATCCCCAACATCAGCTATCTCTAAGTGCCTGTGAATTTCGTGCACCCGCTCGGCAGGTTCTGAACCCAGCGCCACCGACACGCGTGATGGCATGACCCCATACCGAACCAATACTGGTATTCAACGGCGCGCAGGCTTCCTGCACCCTGTAGTTCGAACTGGCTTGTTCTGCTCCGAAATAACGCACAAAAGCAGCCATAGCATAAGACCGGAGGCTCCGTTACGCAAGTTCAAATCGCAAAAAAATTGAGGCGCAAATCTCGCGGATCGCCCGCGTCCCCCGAACGGAGAGGCGCGAAATTCTTGCGGTGGATGGCATCGAACGTAGTGTGGCACTTAGAGCAAAAGCCGCCGCGTGGAAGCGGCGCACGCGATGCCGCGGCTGATAAGATGAAAACGTGCGTCGCGCAACGCTCGTGTCGGCCTTGCTGTTGCTTGGGGTGTCGTCGGTCGCAGCGGACACCATCGTCCTGAAAAATGGTCACCGCATCGTGGCCGCAGACGTCACGGAAGACGACGAGCATGTCACCTATCAGACTCCGGCGGGAGAATTATCCATTCCGAAATCGATCGTGGCGCGGATCGACCACAATAGTTTCACGTATTCTCCGGCATCGAGAGCGGCTTCCCAACCGCCCATCATCGCGCCGCGGATGGAACCGACGCGAAGCAATGACGACGCGGCACACCGAGCGGTCCATGACAACGCCATTGATTTCGCGTATCTGGCGCGGATCGATCTGGACGCGCGATCGGGTTCCGCGGCTGCCGTGGAGAAAGTCGCTGCCGCTCATCACGCCGCCGCGCAATTCCTGCTGAGCAAGGGCGACATCGACGCGGCGATCGGACAGTATCGCCAAGCCCTTGTTTTTGCGCCGGACGATATCGGACTGCTGCTGAACCTCGCCGTTCTCGATCTTCGCGAAAGCCAGTTCAGCGCTGCGCTCGAGCCCCTCGAACGCGCACGCCGGGTCTCTCCGGATTCGCCGGATGTGGCCAAACTGACGGGCTGGGCCTACTACGGCGCAAACAAAACGACGCAGGCGATCGAGGAATGGAAGCGCGCCGAGAAATTGCGCCCCGAGGCGGACGTCGAGCAAGCGCTCCGAAAGGCCGAGCGAGACCAGGCCGAGGAAGAAAGCTACCGCGAGGGCGAGACCGCGCACTTCGCCCTAAAATATTACGGCGGCGCGGCCCCGGATCTCGCTCGCGGCATTCTGCGCGCGCTTGAAGACGATTTCCGCGACCTCGAATCACAGCTCAGCTACACGCCACCCGAGCAGATCGCCGTAATCCTATATACGGAGCAGTCGTTTGCCGACATTACGCGCGCGCCCGGATGGGTTGGTGCGCTCAACGACGGGCGCCTCCGCATTCCGGTGCAGGGCTTGACCGACGTGACTCCGGATCTCGCGCGCGTGCTCAAGCACGAGCTGACGCACAGTTTTGTGGGCCAGAAATCCAACAATCGTGCCCCCACGTGGCTCCAAGAGGGCATCGCGCAATGGATGGAGGGTCGGCGCAGCAGCAGCACGGCTGCCGTGCTGATCGACGCGGCCGAACAAGGCTCAGCTCCGCCGCTCCAATCGCTGGAGGGCTCCTGGATGGGACTCCCAGGGAATTCGGCTGCGCTCGCCTACGCGTGGTCGCTCGCCGCCGTGGAATCAATCATTGAGGCAGGCGGCATGAGCGATATCAGCCGCTTGCTCGATCGCGTTGCGACGTCACCCTCGACCGAAACCGCCCTGCAGGAAACACTGAGATTGAATTACGCCGACCTTCAGCAACGAACCGTCGCCTACCTCAAGCGCGCCTACGTCCGCTAGGATCGAGTGTGTCGTATCACTCGTCTGACTCCGCTTGTCCGTTCTGAGAAATCGCGCTGGTTTCGGGGCATATTACAAAGTGAGCAGCAGCCCAGCGAGGAGAGCGGCGCGTTCGGGGAGCGAGCGAATAAGGATGTGCTCTCGCGGACTGTGCGCGCCATCGCCCACGGCACCGAGCCCATCGAGCGTCGGCACGCCGAGAGCCGCGGTGAAACTTCCGTCGGAGCCGCCGCCCGTGGAGGCTTCGCCGAGCGAAAGTCCCATCTCGCGCATCAACGCTTGCGCGCGGAGGAACAGTTCGCGCACGGCAGCCGTGCGTTCGAGCGGCGGGCGGTTGACTCCGCCGCGCACGTCGATGCGAGCGCCGTCTAATATCGGCCGCAGGCTGCGCAGCTTTCGGTTGATCCTCCGCGCGTCGGCCAAGTACGTATAGCGGATATCCACAACCGCCCGCGCGCGGCCGGGAATCACGTTGGAAGCCGTTCCTCCCTCGACGAAAGTCGCCTGCGCCGCGATCCCCCGCCGCGGATCATTCATTTTGCCGAGCCGCGCGATTTGCAGCGCCAGTTCGTGCACGGCGTTGACTCCCGTTTCCGGGTCGACGCCCGCGTGCGCGGCGCGGCCCGTAATGATGAGTTCCGCCGTGCCGACGCCTTTGCGCGCAGTCTTCAATCGGCCGTCGCGGCCCAGGGGCGGTTCAAGCACCAGCACGGCTTCGCTCCGCCGCGCCTCTTGCTCGATAATGCGCCGTGAAGATTCACTGCCGATTTCCTCGTCCGCGGTCCACAGGAAGACAAAGCGGCGGCGCGGAAGGATGCGCTTTCGAAGTTGCGGCGCCCGCAGCGCGTCGACAGCGAACAGCGCTTGCACGAGCCCGCCCTTCATGTCAAAGGTTCCCGGGCCCCACGCGCGCCCGCCCGATAGGCGAAACGGCATCTTCGCGAGCGTTCCGAGCGGATGCACCGTGTCGAGGTGGCCCAGGATCAGGATTTGCCCCGCCGGGCGACCCTTGCCAAGCCAAATCTCGGCGCGCACCTGATCTCCGCGCTCGGAACTGCGCAAAACGCGAACCTTAGCGCCTCGCCGCTTCCATTCCGCCGCCACGATGCGTCCCAGGCGGTCCACCGCGGCTTTTGAACAGCTCGGAGACTCGCAGCGCACGAATTTCCCGAGCAACCGGACCATTTGCCTCTCGCGGCTTCGCAACTCGCGGAGCAGAGGCTTCATCAGCTGAAGCTGCTCGTTGGGGAGATCGGTATGCTTGCGCCTGTCCAAGTGGTCGAGCCTATGCACAACATCGCTGCTTTGCAAGGGGGTGCGAAGCAGGCTCGCCACTCTTGCAACATTGGTTCGCTCCCGTTTCCCACCCAGGGACGATTCGTATAGAATTGTTTGATTCAGCGGCAGCAAAAATAAGGCACGGCACCGAGGTCAACCATGCTCCTCGACGTCAACGACATTCAAAGAATCCTCCCGCACCGCTATCCCTTCTTGCTGATTGACGGCATTGAAGAGATGGAACGCTGGAAGCGCATCGTCGGAATCAAGAATGTCACCATCAATGAGCACTACTTCCAGGGCCATTTTCCGGGAAAGCCGATCATGCCGGGAGTGCTGATCATCGAATCCATGGCGCAGACCGGAGGTTTGCTGCTGCTGCAGGAAGTGCCCGACCGTGAGAAGAAGATCCTCTATTTCGTCGCGATTGACGGCGCGCGGTTTCGCCGGCCGGTCGTTCCCGGCGATCAATTGCGGCTCGAGATGAACGTCCTCGCATGGCGAAACGGGTTCTGCAAGCTCGAGGGCCGCGCGACGGTGCAGGGAGAGCTCGCTGCGGAAGCCACATTGATGTGCAAGATGCTGGATCTCGATACCGAAACGGCGCCGGCAACGGAACGTGCCGAGAAGGCGCGATGAGCGCGATCGATCCGCGGGCCGTCGTTTCGCCCTCGGCGCGATTGGGCGGTGGCGTGAAAATTTCCGCCTATGCGGTCGTCGGCGAGGATGTGGAGCTCGGCGACGGCTGCATCCTTGAGCCGCACGCCGTGGTCAACGGCCCCTCGAAGTTCGGCCGCGACAATCACGTTCACTCCTTTGCGATCCTCGGCGGCGACCCGCAGGATTACACGTACACGGGACAGCGCGTGTCGCTCGAGGTAGGCGATGCGAACGAATTCCGCGAGTTCTGCACGCTGCACCGAGGCACGATCAAGGGCGGCGGCGTGACGCGCGTGGGGAGCCACAATCTCATCATGGCATACGCGCACATCGGCCACGATTGCGTGATCGGCGATCACGCCACTCTCATCAATGGTTCGCAGCTTGCCGGCCACATTCAAATCGAGGACTACGCCACGCTCAGTTCCTTCGTACTCGTGCACCAGTTCTCGCGGATCGGCCGCCACGCTTACATCGGCGCGGGAACCATCATCACGCAGGACGTCGCGCCGTTTTCGCTGGTCGTCGGGCCGCGTGAGACGCGCTGTTATGGCATTAACAAGGTCGGCCTCGAACGGCGCGGGTTCTCGCCGGAACGCATTCGAACCATCGAGCAGGCCTACCGTTATCTTCTTCGTTCAAAGCTGAATACCTCGCAAGCCGTCGAAAAGATGCGCGAAAACCTCTCCGATTCCGAAGACGTCAAGAGCCTGGTCCAATTCATCGAATCCACAGCCGAGCGCGGCTTGACAAAATAGGAACCCGAATGGCCGTGACCGCGGAAAACACGCTCGGTAACTGGGGACTCATCGCCGGAAACGGCGACTTCCCTTTCCTCGTCCTCGAAGGCGCGCGCAGCCGCGGCATCGAGATGGCGGTAATCGCCATCCGTGAAGAGGCTTCGCCGGCGCTCGAGCGGGCCGCGAAGCGTTTGCACTGGATCAGCCTCGGAGAACTCAGCCGGGGGATCGAATTGCTGCATCAGGAGGGAGTGAAACGCGCCGTGATGGCCGGCCAGGTGAAACACAACAAGATTTTCAGCTCCATCCGGCCGGACTGGCGCCTCGCGAAATTGCTGTTTTCGCTCCCCGCAAAAAATACCGACTCGCTGATCGGTGCGGTGGCGCGCGTGCTGGAAGACGAAGGCATCGAGCTGGTGGACTCAACGAAGTTTCTCGGTCCGCTCTTGCCGGCGGCCGGTGTGCTGACGCAGCGCGCTCCCGACGCATCGGAATCCGCAGACATCGAATACGGCCGGCAGGTTGCGCACCAGATCGCCGGGTTGGATCTCGGGCAAACCGTTGTGGTGCGCGACCGCGCTTGCGTTGCGGTCGAGGCGATGGAAGGCACCGATGAGACCATAGAGCGCGCCGCGCGGATCGCCGGCGGCCAAAAACTCGCCGTCGTGAAGGTGAGCAAACCGCGCCAGGACATGCGCTTCGACGTGCCGGTCATCGGGCTGAAAACCATCGAAGTCATGCGCCGGTCGAACGCCACCTCGCTCGCGATCGACGCCGGGCGCACGCTGCTGTTCGATCGCGAAGCCTTGATTCGCGCCGCCGATGAAGCGGGCATTGCGATTCAGGCGTTCGCGCCGGACTCCGCCGAGGCGAAAAAATCGTGACCGAAAGACCCATTCGCGTTGCCGTCGTCGGCGTCGGAGAGTTCGGCCGGAACCACGTCCGCGTCTGGCGGGAAGTGGAGGGCGCGGAACTCGCCGGGATCATCGACTCGAACGCCGATCGCGCCCGGAAGGTTGCGTCGGAGTTCGGCACGCGGGTGATCGCCAGCCTGGAAGAGCTGGCCAACGAGGGCGTCGAAGCCGTCAGCGTCGCCGTCCCAACCAAGGAACACGCAAGCGTTGGCGGCCGCCTTCTCGACATGGGACTCGATGTGCTCGTCGAAAAGCCGATGGCTGCTTCGCTCGAGGAGGCTGACTTCCTGATCGCCTCCGCGGAACGCTGCGGCCGCATCCTGCAGGTGGGCCACGTGGAGCGGTTTAATCCCGCGGTCGTGGCGGCGCAAGAGATCGTTGTGCGGCCGCTGTTCTTTGAAATCCACCGCCTCGGCATCTTCACGCCGCGCAGCCTGGATATCGACGTCGTATACGACGTAATGATCCATGACCTCGATATCCTCCTTTCGCTCGTGAAGGCTCCGGTGGTGGACCTGAAAGCGGTGGGAATACCCGTGATTACCGACAAGGTGGATATCGCCCACGCGCGCGTCGAATTTGCCACCGGCGCAGTTGCCAACATTACCGCCAGCCGCGTTTCCACCGAGCGAATCCGCAAGATGCGCTTCTTCCAAGAACACGAATATATCTCGCTTGATTTCACGCGCCGAGACGCGCTGCGCATTCGCGTTCAGCCGGGCCGCCCGCAGCCGGGAATCGGATTCGAGAAGCTGCCCGCTGCACCGGAGGAGCCGCTGCACGCCGAGTTGCGCGCCTTCCTTGATTCGGTGCGGACGCGCATGGCTCCGGTTGTGGATGGCGCGGCCGGGCGCGCCGCGCTCGAACTGGCCGATCGCGTGATGGCGGGCATCCTCGAACACGCCCAGCGCGTCCAATTAGGTGCCTTTACCCCGCACGAGATTAGATGATTCCTCGCACTCTGGTCCCGGTCGATGTGCGCCCCGTCGATGAGGACGAGGCAAAGAAGACGCCTCGACGCGTCTCGACCTACATGGACGACCGAACCGTCGTGCCGTCTGAACTCGCCGACGCGCCTCCGCTCGATGGCCGGACGTCCATCCCCGCCCATCTCCCGCTTGGCGTTCTGGTGGAGCGGACGCTCGTGCCGCGCGGAATGGAGGTGAAGCCGCTCGAAAAGCTGCAGCAGGTCCCGACCCTCCCCCTCGAAATCCTCGATTCGCGCATCGTGGTGCCAGCTCATGTAGAGCCGCTTGCGCCGGAGACGATCGAAAGGTCCCCGCGCAAGACGGAGGTGACCGCCGAGCTGCGCGAACTCATCGATCTGGATATTTTCATCACTGGCAATGCGAACTTGCTGATCGAGCCGGAAGTCAAGCGCGATCCCCGATCGAAACTGATAACCCAAGTTCTCTCGGTTCTCGTGCACATCGGCTTCATCATCTTTTTGATCTTCTCGCCGAAAATCTTCCCACCGCATGTTCCGACAGAGGATGAAATCAACTTGGCGCGCAGGCAGTTGCAATGGATCTACACTCCGCCGGAGGTTCCCAAGGCACCCGCGCCGACGCCGAAGGTGCGGATCAACCCGAAAACGCTGCGCAAGATCGCCCCGCCCGTCGAGCAGCCCGCGCCGGAGCCCGTGGTTCCGCCGCGCCCGGCTCCCGATCTGCCGGAAGCTCCCAAGCCGCGGTCATCCGCGATCCCAGCCCCGGCTGAGCCCGCGCAGCCAGCTCCCTCGCGGCTCGAGCCGATACAGCCGAGAGAGCCCCCTGAAACTGGACTCAATCTGCAATTGCCCCAGCTCTCTCCAGGAAAAGCGATTCAAAATCAAATGCAGGATGCCATCCGCCGCGGCGGAGGAGGACTTCAAATGCCCGGTGGAGCCATTCCCCAGGGCCGAGGTCGCGGCCCAGGGATGCAGCCGTGGGGACAAATCCTGACGCCGACGGAGGGCGTGGATTTTTCGAGCTACATCCAGCGGTTGCTCGCCAGCATCAGGCGCAATTGGGAAGCGGTGATGCCGGAATCGGCGCGCATGGGCGATCAAGGAATGGTCTACACCATATTCCAAATCAATCGCGATGGCAGCATTCCTTCCCCTTATCCGCAGCTCGAAAGAACGTCCGGGAAAGAGCCGCTCGACAATGCCGCGATGTCTGCGATCCACGCCTCGAATCCGTTCGAGCCATTGCCGTCGCAGTTTCACGGCCCGTATATCCAGCTTCGCATCGTCTTCCTATATAATCTGCCCATCGACTACGCCCGGTGAAATCTCCGTGCAAGTGAACCGCACACAGGTGGTGGGATCTCTGCTTCTCGCGGCACTGGTATTGCTCGCGTTGCTGCTGCGGTACTGGAAATTTCCGGGATGAACGATTCCGCGCGGCTCGTGGTGATTCTAGGGCCGACGGCTTCCGGCAAATCCGCGCTCGGAATTCGCCTGGCGGAGGAGCTTGGCGGCGAAATCCTGGCCTGCGACTCGACCCAGGTCTACCGCCATTTCGACATCGGCACCGCGAAAGTTCCTCCGGCCGAACAGCGTGGCATTCCCCACCATTTGGTCGACCTCGTCGAGCCGGACGAGATATTCACGGCCGGCGATTACCGGCGGCAGGCAATCGACGTCCTCGACAGCTTGCGCCGTCGGACAAGACTGCCGATTCTCACGGCCGGCACCGGGCTTTACCTGCGCGCCTTGCTCGAGGGGCTGGCCGATGCTCCAACCCGATCTGATGAATTGCGCGAGCGGCTGCGCAAGAAAGCGCGGCACACGGCTCCCGAATACCTCCACAGACTTCTTGCGCGCATGGATCCAGAAACGGCGGCCCGAATCGCTCCACGCGACACGCAGAAGATTATCCGCGCCCTCGAAATCCGCATCGTCGCGAGGAAACCGGTCGGTCAAATTCATCGCAGCGGCCGAGCCGGCTTGCAGGGCTACCGCGTGGTGAAAATCGGGCTTCTTCCCCTTCGCGCCGCGCTCTACGCGCGAATCAACGCGCGAGTGGAAGCCATGATCGAGTCGGGATGGCAGCGATCAGCTTGCGAACTTCGTCGAGTCGGGATGGCTCGACGAAGTTCGCAAGCTGATCGCTGCCGGCGTCCCGCCGGACGCCAAACCCTTCCAGTTCATCGGTTACTCCGAGATGCGGAAATACGTTGAGGGCGGAGTGACGCTCGAAGCGGCCACCAAGCAGATCCAGCAGGCCACGCGGCGCTTTGCCAAGAGACAAATTACATGGTTCCGCAAAGAGCCGGCTGTACAATGGCTCCGAGGCTTCGGCGACGACCCTGAAATCAGCGCGGCAGCTCTCGAAGTTGTTCGGCGTATTGACACTTGAAAGCTTGACCGTGGAAGCGTCATCGCCTAAACTAGCAAGAGCATACGGTACCGTATGGAAAACAGACCACCGACCCGCTCCGTGTCCCTTCACCCAGGCGATTGGCTGAATGCGGCTTTCACGCGCCTATCGGAGCAAGGCATCGACGCGGTGCGGATAGAAGTGCTCGCGCGAGACCTGGGAGTCAGTAAGGGGAGCTTCTATTGGCACTTTCGCGACCGGGGCGATCTGCTCGAGAAGATGCTGTCCCGCTGGGAAACGAGCGAAATAGGTTGGTTGGATACAGAGCACAAAGGAAGCGCGGCAACACGCTGGGCGAGGGTTGTTGCCAGGACCGCGAACCCAGAGCACGTTCGCACGGAAGTCGCTGTGCGGGCCTGGGCGCGCAAGGACCAGCGCGTGGCGCGTCGTGTGGCAGCTCTGGAGCGAAAGAAGGCGGGACTCATCGCGGGCGTACTGCGCGACGTGGGCTTCACGCATTCCGCTGCCGAATCGTGGTCGGAGGTCGTACTGCTCGTCTGTCTGGGCTGGCTCGACCGCGCAACGCGGGACCGGGAGTTCGACCTCGCCAGCCGGGATCTGGGGGAGTTTCTTTCCGAGGTCGTTCTGGCCGCGTCCGCTGCGAGCGCGACTCCCAAACGCTGAGCAGACTCCCGGCGCGCCGCGTCTTACGATTCGTGCAGCGTTCCTCGGCCTCGGAGCTGGGACCTGCTGGCCGGGCACTGGAAACTGTGGCACACTCGATTATTTGCGGGACGCGGCTGTTGCGCGCAGAGCGTGCGCTGCTCTCGCGGGCGCATCCAATCGCATAGGAAATATGGACCCTCAGTACATCAGGAACTTCTGCATCATCGCGCATATCGACCACGGGAAGTCCACGCTGGCCGACCGTATGCTCGAGCTGACTGGCGCGCTCAGCCAGCGGGAGATGACCGCCCAGGTGCTGGATTCGATGGACCTCGAGCGCGAGCGCGGCATCACCATCAAGGCCAAGAGCATCCGCCTGCACTACCGCGCGCGCGACGGCCGCGAATACCGCCTGAATTTGATCGACACGCCCGGGCATGTGGACTTTTCCTACGAGGTCTCGCGCGCGCTTTCGGCCTGCGAGGGCGCATTGCTCGTTGTGGACGCGAGCCAGGGGGTCGAGGCGCAGACCGTGGCCAACGCGTTTCTGGCCTCGCGGCACGATTTGGAGATTATCCCGGTAATCAACAAGATCGATTTGCCGGCGGCGCAGCCCGAGTACGTGAAAGAGCAGATTGAAAACGTGCTGGCAATCCCGGCGGATGACGCGCTGCCGATCAGCGCGAAGAGCGGACTGGGTGTCGAGGACGTTCTCGAAGCCATCGTGAGCCGCATCCCGCCGCCCGCCGGAACCGCGGACGCGCCGCTGCGCGCGCTGATCTTCGATTCCTGGTTCGACGCCTATCGCGGAGCCGTGGTGCTGGTGCGCGTGATGGAAGGCCGCATCGTGCCCCACATGAAGATCCGCCTCTGCGCCAACAACGAAGTCTACGAGGTGGAGGATCTGGGCGTGCTCACGCCCAAGGCCGTCGTGCTCGACGAATTGGCCGCCGGCGACGTGGGCTTCGTGATCGCCAACATCAAGCGCGTGGCCGACGCGCGCGTCGGCGACACCATCGTCGAAGCGGACCGCCCCGCGCCGCCTTTGCCGGGTTTCGAGGCCATCAAGCCGATGGTCTTCGCCGGGCTTTTCCCCGTGAACGCGAGCGACTACGAAATGCTGCGCGACGCGCTCGGAAAGCTGCAGCTCAACGACGCCGCCTTCTTCTACGAGCCGGAAAATTCCGCGGCGCTCGGATTCGGGTTCCGCTGCGGATTCCTGGGCCTGCTGCACATGGAGATCGTGCAGGAGCGTCTGGAGCGAGAATTCAATATCGACCTGATCACCACGGCGCCGAGCGTGCGCTATCGGATCACCACGACTTCAGGCGAAGTGGCGGAAGTGGACAACCCCACGAAGTTTCCTCCTCCAACTTCGATCAAACAAATCGAAGAGCCGATCCTAACGGCGATGATCATCACGTCCGAGGAATCCGTGGGCGGCGTTTTGGCGCTGTGCGAGGAAAAGCGCGGCGTGCAGAAGAAATTCGAATATCTGTCGCCCACCCGCATCATGCTCACCTACGAGATGCCGCTCAACGAAATCGTGCTCGATTTCTACGACCGGCTGAAGAGCGTCTCGCGCGGCTACGCCTCGCTCGATTACCACCTCTCGGGCTATCGCGAATCCGATCTCGTGAAGCTCGACGTGCTCGTAGGCGGCGAGCCCGTCGACGCGCTGACGATCATCTGCCACCGCGATCAATCCTACGAGCGCGGCCGCGAGCTGGTGAGCCGCCTGCGCAAACTGATTCCCCGCCAGATGTTCGAGGTCCCCGTGCAAGCCGCGATCGGCAGCCGCATAAGCGCGCGCGAAACCATCAGCGCGATACGCAAGAATGTGCTCGCCAAGTGCTACGGCGGCGACATCACCCGCAAGCGCAAGCTCCTCGAAAAACAGAAAGAAGGCAAAAAGCGCATGAAGCGCGTGGGCCGCGTGGATATTCCGCAGGAAGCCTTCCTCGCCGTGCTAAAAGTTGCCGGCACCAGCGAGGAGGAGTAGGTCCTCTTTCGCCGCTTGTCGGCGAAGGCTTAGGGCGTCTTATCACCGAGCAGTTTCCGGGCGGCCTGATTGTCGCAGTACACGCGCCATTCGGCGACCTTCGCATCGCGGATGACGGCCTTCCAGGCTGCTGGAACTTGCCAGTGATGTTCTTTCGACGGCTTTCCCGCGGCCGCGTAGGTTCCGCTCGCTGTTCCAAACACAGCTACAGTCTCGCGGTTTTGAAAAACTTCTTCATGTGTGATGCGATAGTCCGGGAACAACGTGAAGTATCCCTTCCACCCTGCACGCATCCCCTCTCTTCCACGGACGCGGTTGCCCAAGGCATCCACGAAAACGTGATCGTCCGTCATAAGCGCACAAAGTCCGTCCACATCGGCGCCGTTTATTTTGTCGATGAATTCCAGAACGACCGCCTTGGGTTTCTTTGTGCCCATCGCATTCTCCATCACCTCTTGCGCCGCACGGTGGCGTCCAGCTGGCCGCGGGCGAGGCGAACCGAAATATCGTCGCCGGTCGCGACCTGGTCGGGCGAGCGCAGGACTTTCCCTGCAGCGTCGTAGGCGATCGCGTAGCCGCGCTCGAGCAACTGAAATGGGCTGCGCTCTTCGAGCTGCAGCGCGGCGGCCGCGAGCCTGCGGCGCTTTGCGATGAGCGAGCGGTCGATCCGCACGCGCAGGTCGCGGGTGCGCTCGTCAAGCACCCGGCGCAGCTTGCCGACGCGAGCGCGCAAATCGAGCGCCGCAAATCGCACCTGCACCGAAGCAAGACGTCTTTGTTTGCGCGCCGCGACGCGTTCGAGCGCCGCCCGCAGCGCTTCTCCCAGCTGGCCGATGCGCCGGCGCAACACCTCGGCACGACTGCGCAAATCGAACGACGAAATCTGTGTAGCGGCTTTCGTGAGCCGCTGGCGCGCCGTAGCAATGCGAAGTCGCGAGACGACCGCAAGCTGCGATCCAAGCTCGTCGACCTGCTGGCGGCGCCGCCGCACGAGCAGCTCGAGCTGGCGGAAGCCGCGATGCGTCTCGAGATCGCGCACGCGATGCCGCCGCTCCGACAATAGATAGCGCATCCGCTGCGCGAGATGTCGGTAATGGTCGGCGATGTGCCGCTCGAACTCCTGCCGCGAGCGAACCACGATTTCCGCGGCGGCCGAAGGGGTGGGCGCGCGGACGTCGGCCACGAAATCCGCGATCGTGAAATCGGTCTCATGGCCAATGCCGGTGATTACGGGAATGTCCGATGCCGCGATGGCGCGGGCGACGACCTCTTCGTTGAAAGCCCATAGGTCCTCGAGCGACCCACCGCCGCGCCCGACGATCAGCACGTCCGCAACCTTGGCGCGATTGAAATATTGGAGGGCAGCGGCGATCTCCTTGGCCGCGCCCTCGCCCTGCACTTTCACCGGATAGAGCTGCACGCGGACGTTGGCAAACCGCCGCTTGAGAACGCGCAGGATGTCGCGAATGGCCGCGCCCGTGGGCGACGTGACCACGCCGATGCAACGTGGGAGCACGGGCAGAGGCTTCTTTCGCTCCTCGTCGAAGAGCCCTTCCGCCTCGAGTTTCTTCTTCAATTGTTCAAACGCCAGTTGCAGCGCGCCGGCGCCCACCGGCTCAATGTAGCTGACGTAGATCTGATATTCTCCGCGCGGTTCGTAGACTCCGAGCGAGCCGCGAATGGTGACATGCAGGCCGTCCTCGGGACGAAACTTCAGCGCCCGCGCCTGGTCGCGGAAGCAGACGCAGCGAATTTGCGAGCGCGCGTCCTTGAGCGTGAAATACAGATGGCCCGATTGCGCCGCGTGGTAGTTGGAGACTTCACCCTCGATCCACACGTCGGGAAAGGAGCCCTCCAGCAGTTCGCTGATGCGCTCGGTGATCTCGCTGACCTTCCAGACGTGGCGCTCGGGCATCAGATCGAAAAAGGATGTCTGGCTCATGGCTTCAGCGACGGAAGAGATTCACCACCCAGAAAAGCAGCGTCAGCGCCACGCTGATCGCGATGCACGTGACGATCGGAAAATAGAAGCTGCCGTGGCGGCCCTGGTAGACAATGTCGCCCGGCAGGCGGCCCAGCCGGAAGGGCAGCCTGCCGCTATAGAGCAGCAGCGCTCCGGCGCCGACCAGAACCACTCCAATCACCAGCAGCAGCTTCCCGATTTCGCGCAGCGGGTCCATGCGTATGCCGAAGTGCTCCATTGTAGCCCCAATCAGGAAGCACGGGGAGATGGCCGCGAGCAACGTGCGCGGGCGAGCTAGGCCGAGTCGCGGTGGACGGTGGCGGGAGAGAAAGCGGGAAGGCATACGGAGATGTAGTCGGCGCCTTCCGGCGTGGAGTAGCGCACCCATTCGCCAGCGTGGGCGATGACCGCTTGGCCCGCGCGGACATCGAGTTCGCCTCCACGATAGGCAACGCGCAGCGCGCCGCTTAGAACGAGGCTGTACTCGTCGAATTCCGGCGTCTGGCCGGGCTCGACCCATCCGGCGGGGCTGGTCATGTGGGCAAGGCTTATGGCGGGGGTGCCGGAGTTCACCCGACCGATGTGTTCGGCGATAACTTTGGGCTTGTTGCCCGCGGCTTCGATGCGCGTGGCCTTTGCGATGAGTGTGGGCATCCGAACCTCCCGCCGGGAATCTGCGCGGCCGCGCCGACGCTAGACCAACTCCAATCCCGAGAAGAAGTAGCCGATTTCGAAGGCCGCCGTCTCGGGCGCGTCGGACCCGTGCGTGCAGTTGCACTGGATGCTCGTTCCGAGTTCCTTGCGGATCGTACCGGGAGCGGCCTTCGCGGGATCGGTGGCGCCCATCGTGTCGCGCCACTTGGCGATCGCGCCGTCAGCCTCAAGGACCATCATCACCGCTTTGCCCGAACTCATGAAATCCGTGAGCTCTCCGAAAAACGGCCGCTCGCGGTGAACCGCGTAGAAGCCTTCCGCCTCGGTCTTCGACAGCCGCAGCGACTTGATGGCCACGATTTGAAACTTCGCCGCGTGTATGCGGCTAAGAATTTCGCCGGTAAGCCCTCGGCCGACGGCGTCCGGCTTGATGATTGCCAGTGTGCGTTCAACGGACAAGTGTCGAATCCTCCCGGATGTGTTTTCGCTAAGGCGGAAGAAAAACCTCGAGTCGGAAGACCCGAGCTGCAGTTCGCTATCGCCTCTTGCGTCTCTGAATTTTGCGCGCGGGTTTCTTGCCCGCCGCAGTCTTCGGCTTCGATCTCGCTGGCCGCGTCTTCAGGACGCGCGCGAGCGTGTGTCCGATCTCCGCGGGACTTTGCACCGTGTGAATACCGGCGGCCCGCATGGCCTTGTATTTATCCGCCGCAGTGCCCTGTCCGCCGCTGATGATCGCGCCGGCGTGGCCCATGCGGCGACCGGGCGGCGCGGTCTGACCCGCGATGAAGCCCACGACCGGCTTCTTCACATTTTTCTTAACGTAGTCGGCGGCGACTTCTTCGGCGTTGCCGCCGATTTCGCCGATCATCACGATGGCGCGCGTCTCGGGATCATCGTTGAAAAGCTGAATGGCGTCGAGGAAATTCGTCCCGATGATCGGATCGCCTCCGATGCCGATGCAGGTGGACTGCCCGATGCCGAGCCGCGTGAGCTGATCGACGGCTTCGTAGGTGAGCGTGCCGCTGCGGCTCACGACTCCCACGTGGCCCGGCATGTGAATCGGGCCGGGCATGATGCCGATCTTGCACTTTCCTGGGGAAATGACGCCCGGACAGTTCGGTCCGATCAGTCGCGTACGCGAATTTCTCAGCGCGGCGTTCACAGGCACCATGTCGAGTGCGGGGATTCCCTCGGTGATGCAAATGACGAGTGGAAGCTCCGCGTCCATTCCCTCCAGAATCGCATCGGCAGCAAACGGCGGCGGGACGAAAATCACCGAGGCATTCGCGCCAGTTGCCCGCACCGCTTGCGCAACCGTATCGAAGACGGGCACGCCGAGGTGTTTCGTCCCGCCCTTGCCGGGCGTCACGCCGCCGACGACCTTCGTGCCGTATTCGATCATCTGCTGCGCATGAAAGCTGCCTTCTCGGCCGGTGAGGCCTTGCACGAGCACGCGCGTGCTCTTATCGACGAGAACGCTCATCGCGCGCCTCCGGCCAGAGCGACGACCTTCTCCGCTCCGTCTTTCATGCCGCTCGCGATGGTGAAATTCAGCCCGGAATTCCGGAGGATCTGTTGCCCCTGCTGGACGTTCGTTCCTTCCATCCGGACGACGATGGGAACCTTGACGCGCAGTTCCTTCGCCGCGTTCACTACGCCGCTCGCCAGCATGTCGCAGCGCAGGATTCCCCCGAAAATATTGACGAACACCGCCTTGACGTTCGGATCGCTCAGCAAAATGCGGAAAGCGTTCTTCACCTGCTCTTCCGACGCGCCGCCGCCGACGTCCAGGAAATTGGCCGGGCTCCCTCCGCTTAGTTTGATGATGTCCATTGTCGCCATCGCCAGGCCCGCGCCGTTGACCATGCAGCCGACAGTGCCGTCGAGCTTGATGTAATTCAGCTTGAACTTCGAGGCCTCCACTTCGAGCGGAGTCTCTTCGTCCAGATCGCGCAGCTCCTTGTATTCGGGATGGCGGTAGAGCGCGTTGTCGTCGAAATTCACTTTGGCGTCGAGCGCGACCAGGCGCCCGTCCCCGGTAACCACGCAGGGATTGATCTCGACGAGCGATGCGTCCGTCTCCAGGAACGCGCGATAGAGCGACTGAAAGAACGACACCGCGACATTCAACATCTCGACCGAAAGGCCCAGTCCAAACGCAAGCTTGCGCGCATGGTAGGGCTGAAATCCGGTCGCCGGATCGATCGTCTCGCGCAGGATCGCCTCGGGACGCTCCTTCGCGACTTCCTCGATTTCCATTCCGCCCGCGGAGCTGGCCATGAACACGGCCGCGCCCACTGCGCGGTCAACCAGGATGCTCAGGTAAAGCTCGCGCTGGATGTCCAGTCCCTCTTCGATCAGCAGCCGCCGGACGATGCGCCCTTCCTCGCCCGTTTGCGCTGTGACGAGCTTCATTCCCAGCATTCGTTCGGCCACCTCAGCGACTTCGCCGGCGGATCTTGCCAGCTTCACGCCCCCCGCTTTGCCGCGGCCTCCCGCATGAATCTGCGCCTTTACGACGACTACCGGAGTCCCCAGCCGCTCGGCTACGGCGCGCGCCTCGCCCTTTTGAAAGACCACTTCTCCACGCGGCACCGGAACGGCGAACTTCGCCATAATGGCCTTGGCCTGGTATTCATGAATCTTCATTGCCCATCCATTAGTGCTAGAATTTGCGTACAGCAGAAACGAAGCAGTTTACTAGCAACGAGACAACCGGGCAAGCAATGCCGAGAAGCAAATGATCCACGAGGCGCTCGAAAAAATCGTTGCGGGAGAGGATCTCTCGCGCGTGGAAGCCGAAGCGGCGATGGAGCAGATTCTCTCCGGCTGCGCCAGCGACGCGCAGATTGCCGGCCTGCTCACCGCGCTGCGGATGAAGGGCGAGACCGTGGACGAACTGGTCGGCTTCGCCACGGCCATGCGCCGCCACGCTCCCCCGATTTTGTTGGGCCACGCGCGGCCGGCCGACGAAGCCTTGGTGGACACCTGCGGCACGGGGGGAGACGCCTCCGGCACCTTCAATATTTCGACTGCGGCGGCGTTCGTCGTGGCGGGCGCGGGCGTGCGCGTGGCGAAGCACGGCAACCGTTCGATCAGTTCGCGCTGCGGGTCGGCGGACGTCCTCGAACAGCTCGGCGTGCGGATCGATCTTCCGCCGGAGCGCGTGGCTCGCGCCATCGAGGAGGTCGGAATCGGATTTCTGTTTGCGCCGGCGCTGCATGCGGCCACGCGCCATGCCATGCCGGCTCGGCGCGAGCTGCGCATGCGCACCGTCTTCAATCTTCTCGGCCCGCTCACGAACCCTGCGGGAGCGTCCGCGCAGGTAGTGGGCGTGTACGACGCCAGCCTGACGGAGCTCATGGCGCGCGCGCTCGGCGAGCTAGGCGTGCGTCGCGCGCTCGTGGTCCACGGCGCGGACGGCCTCGACGAGATTTCCATCGCCGGCGAAACCTACGTCGCCGAGTTGCGCGATGGAGCCGTGCGAAGGTACACCGTCACGCCCGAGGATTTCGGCCTGCACCGCGCGCCCCTTGAGGCGATTCGCGGCGGCGATGCCAAACACAACGCGGAGGTTATTCACAAGATTTTCGGGCGCTCGGCGCACAACCATCGCTTGCACGGTCCGCTCCGCGAGATCGTGCTTGCCAATGCTGCCGCGGCGCTTCTGGTGGCCGGGCGCGCACGCGACTTCCTAGAGGGCGTTCGCCTCGCCGCCAAATCCATCGATTCCGGCGCCGCCGGCGAGCGACTGGAAGCGCTCGTGGCATTCTCCCAGGGCAAGAAAAGCCAGGGCCTTGCCGCGTCGTGACGCCGCGAACCCCCGCTAAATCGTCAGGAAGTTTTCGAGGAGTTTGAATCCAACTTCGGTGAGGACCGATTCGGGGTGGAACTGCACGCCCTCGACGGTCATCTTGCGGTGCCGCAGGCCCATGATTATGCCGTCGGCGGTTTCGGCGGAAATTTCGAGCGTTCGCGGCAGCGATTTCCGCTCGACGATCAGCGAGTGGTAGCGCGTGGCCACGAAATTCTGCGGCAGACCGCGGAAGATGGTTTTTCCATCGTGACGAATCTCGCTGGTCTTGCCGTGCATGATTTTCGGCGCCCGAACCACGCGTCCGCCAAAGGCCGCGCCGATCGCCTGATGCCCAAGGCAGACGCCCAGGATGGGGATTTCTCCGGCGAAGCGCTGGATGAGGGCCACGCTGATGCCCGCTTCGTTCGGCGTGCACGGGCCGGGCGAGATCACGATGCGCTCCGCCGCACTTCG
>OBLQ010000018.1_pt1 | contig 45911 bp, 51 predicted proteins | sample 1519881 | NCBI WGS metagenome assembly OBLQ01 (sample SAMN01911456, study PRJEB22533) | soil metagenome | biome: Soil | place: Malaysia | collected 2012-04-30 | depth DG_metagenome m | reverse complement strand
GCATGTTCAACATCGGCCGCGGCCCTGCCGCTCTTCTCCGATGTTGAACATTTGTCTCGGTAGCCTGCTAACGGGGAATCAAAAGCGTTGTCCCGCAGGTCAATGCTTTTCCTGGTCTCCCCAGGTGCGTTCGATGTACTGGCTGCGGCCCGAGCCGCTGCGGTAGATCTGGTAACGCAGCGGGCTCTTCTCGGAGAAATGCTGGTGGTAGTCCTCGGCGGGATAGAACGGTTTCGCGGGCAGGATCTTGGTGACGATGGGGCTGTCGAACCTGCCGGAGGCGGCGAGCTCCACCTTCGATCTCTCGGCGGCAAGCCGCTGAGCCTCGTCATGGTAGAAGATCACCGTATGGTATTGCGGGCCGCGGTCGACGAACTGGCCGTCACCCTGGGTGGGGTCGATGTTGTGCCAGAAGATCTCCAGAAGCGCCTCATAGGAGATCCGCCTCGGATCGTAGGTCACCTCCACCGCCTCGAGGTGGCCGGTGGTGCCACTCGATACCTGCTCATAGGTGGGATTCGGCACGTCGCCGCCCGTGTAGCCGACGCGCGTCGATACCACGCCCTCGGCGTTGTCGAACGGCGGCTGCATGCACCAGAAACAGCCGCCGGCGAAGGTGGCCGTTGCCAGGCCGCTGGCGGACGTACCGCCACCCGCCTCAGCCATTACCGGCATGGCCATCAGGCCTGACATGATAATGATCCACCATCGCCAACCCGAACTGCGCGTCATTGGAACGACCTCCGCACCTGCACGCCATGATGGGGATCGGTCGGCGGGGTTGCACCATTTCTTACAACATCAGGCGGCGACGACCGGAATCTCGATCTTCCGCCGGTTCAGCACGCTGATCTTGCGCGCCACCGCGCCGGCCATATCCCGGTAGATCGCCGCCTGCTCCGAATCCGGATGCGCCGCCACGATCGGGGTGCCGGCATCGCCGTCCTCGCGGATGCGGATGTCCAGCGGCACGCGGGCCACGATGTCGGTCTGGTAGGTGGCCGCCAGCTTTTCGGCGCCGCCCTCGGCGAAGATGTGGCTGGCCTCGCCGCAATGCGGGCAGATGAACACGTGCATGTTCTCGACGATGCCCAGCGTCGGCACCTGCACCTTCTTGAACATCTCGATGCCCCGCCGGCAGTCGAGCAGGGCGATGTCCTGGGGGGTGGTGACGACGACGGCGCCGGTGACGGGGATCTTCTGGGCCAGCGTCAGCTGGATGTCGCCGGTCCCCGGCGGCATATCGACGATCAGGTAGTCCAGTTCGCCCCAGCGCACGTCGGTCAACAGCTGCATCAGGGCGCTGGACACCATCGGGCCGCGCCAGATCACGGCCTGATCCTCGTCGATCAGGTAGCCGATGGACATGGTCAGCACACCGAAGTTGGCGAGCGGCAGCATGGTGTTTTCCTCGACCTGGGGCCGGCGCCCGCCCAGGCCCATCATGCTGGGGACGGACGGGCCGTAGATGTCCGCGTCCAGCAGGCCGGTCCTGGCGCCGGTCTGGGCCAGGGCCACGGCCAGGTTCACGGCCGTCGTCGACTTGCCGACGCCGCCCTTGCCGGAGGCCACGGCGATGATGTTGCGGATGCCGGGGATGGCCTGCCTGCCCTGCGGGGCGTGGGAGGCGACGCGGGATGTCATCTGGATGCGGGTGGAGCGCACGCCGGGCAGGGCGCCGATCAGCGCCTCGGCCTGTTTGCGGAACTCCTCCTTGACCGGGCAGGCGGGGGTGGTCAGCTCGATGGTGCAGGCCACCTCGCCGCCATCGATGCGCACGTCCTTGACGAAGCCCAGGGCGACGATGTCCTTGCCGAAATCGGGATCGACGATCTGGCGCAGCGCATCCAGGATCATCTCGTTCGTCAGTTCGCTGGCGTGGTTCATCACGATCCTCCGGGCCGTCATCGTCTAAATCAGACCGATTTTGTCAAGTATACCATCCGTGCGCCTGTTGTCAGCGCATATCGGCGCAATCACACAGGAAAAAAGACGGGTTTTTATGGTGTACTGCGTCATGACGGGTGTTTATCATCGCCGCCCATGGGCGAAGCTGCTGTCGTGTTGTTGTCTGCGGTGCTGGTCAACAACTTCGTGTTGACCAAATTCCTGGGCATCTGTCCCTTCCTGGGTGTTTCCGGCAAGGTGGAAACCGCGGTGGGCATGTCCTTCGCGGTGATGTTCGTGATGACGCTGGCCGCCACCGTCTCCTGGCTGGTGCAGCAGTATCTGCTGATCCCGCTGCATCTGCTGTATCTGCAGACGATCTTCTTCATCCTGATCATCGCGGCGCTGGTGCAGTTCATCGAGATGATGATCCACAAGACCAGTCCGGTGATGTACCAGGCCCTGGGCATCTTCCTGCCGCTGATCACGACGAACTGCGCCGTGCTCGGCGTGGCCCTGTTGAACGTGCAGAAGAAGCAGACCTTCCTGACCTCGGCCCTGTACGGGTTCGGGGCGGCTGCCGGCTTTTCCCTGGTGCTGGTGCTTTTCGCCGGGTTGCGCGAGCGCATCGACGGGGCCCCGGTGCCAGCACTGTTCAAGGGCTCCCCGATCACGCTGATCACCGCCGGCCTGATGTCCCTGGCATTCATGGGATTTTCGGGCCTGGTCAAATTTTAACATATATCAAGCTGTAATTTTCTTGAAATCACATTGATTATATCGTTTATAAAGTCGAGAATACGGGTGTGCCGGATGCCCGCTGCGGGAAGGATCGAAGCGAACGGATGATAGAGCAGGTATGACGAATATTCTCTACGGGGTCTTCAGTCTCGGAGGCTTTGCCCTGGCGGCGGGCATCATGCTGGCTCTGGCCACGCGCCTGTTCCACGTCGAGGGCGATCCGTTGGCCGACAAGATCGATGGCCTCCTGCCCCAGACCCAGTGCGCCAAGTGCGGCTATCCCGGCTGCAAGCCCTATTCGGAGGCGGTGGCCAGGGGCGAGGCCGACGTCAACCAGTGTGTGCCGGGCGGCGAACGCGTGATGCTGCAGATCGCGGACCTGATGGGCGTGGAGCCCAAACCGCTGGCCCAGGAGCCGGAACCGCCGATGCTGGCCTTCGTGCGCGAGGACGAGTGCATCGGCTGCACCCTGTGCATCAAGGCCTGTCCCGTGGACGCCATCCTCGGGGCCCCGAAGCAGTATCATACGGTGATTGCCGATTACTGCACCGGCTGCAAGCTGTGCGTGGAGCCGTGCCCGGTCGACTGCATCGACATGGTCCTGAAGCCCGAGGTGCTGGAGGAATGGACCTGGAAATCGCCGGAGACGGCTCACAGGCCGGTCCGGGTCGGGGGGCATGGCCATGCTGCGCACCCTGCTTGAGCGCATCGGCCTGAGTTCCGGAGGCTTTCCGGGGGGGATCCATCCCGAGCAGTCGAAGCTGACGGCCGGCATGCCGACCCGTGATTGTCCCTTGCCGCCCGTGTTGATCGTGCCGATGAAGCAGCATATCGGCGAGGCCTGCGTGCCGCTGGTCGAGACCGGGCAGACAGTACTGCGTGGCCAGAAGATCGCCCGCGGCCAGGGCTATGTGTCCGCGCCGGTGCATGCGCCCACCTCCGGCAAGGTGGTCAAGATCGAGGAGCATCCGGTGCCGCATCCCTCGGGCCTCGGCCGCCTGAGCCTGTTCATCGAGCCCGACGGCAGGGATGCATGGGACGAAACCCTGGAGCCGTGGCCGGATTACAGGCAGCGGGATATCGGGGAACTGCGCGAGCGGGTGCGCATCTGCGGCCTCGCCGGCCTCGGCGGCGCGGTGTTCCCGACCTTCATCAAGCTGGTCCGTGACCAGAAGCATCCGATCGACACCGTGATCCTGAACGGCATCGAATGCGAGCCGTATCTGACCAATGACCACCGGCTGATGCTGGAGCAGGCGGAGCAGATCGTCGCCGGCCTGGACGTGCTGATGTACATGGCAGGTGCCCGCCACGGCATCATCGCCGTCGAGGACAACAAGCCCGATGCGGCCGCATGCATGCGTGAGGCGGCCAAGCGGCTGGGTACGGCGGTGGCCGTGCACGTGCTGCCGACCCGCTATCCCCAGGGCGGCGAGAAGCAGCTGATCCAGGCCATCACGGGAAGGGAGGTGCCGGCCGGCAAGCTGCCGATGCACATCGGCATCCTGTGCCAGAACGTCGGTACGACCAAGGCGGTGCATGATGCCGTGCTGCTGGGACGGCCGTTGACCGAGCGTATCGTTACGGTCAGCGGCGATGCCGTGCCGCAACCGGGCAACATGAACGTGCGTCTGGGTACGCCGATGCGATTCGTCTTTGCCCAGCATGGGCTCGAGGCCTTCGAGGGCCTGCACGTGATCCATGGTGGCCCGCTGATGGGCGAGCGCCTGCCCAGCGTCGATGTGCCGGTGATCAAGTCCACGAACGGCATGCTGGCATTCAGCACGGATGTGATGGCCGACGCGCACCGCCGGGCTGATCCCTGCATCCGCTGCGGGCATTGCGTCGAGGCCTGTCCCGTACATCTGGTGCCGAACGAGCTGGCCAGCCAATGCCGGCAGGACCAGTTCGACAGGGCGCAGGGCTACGGCCTGTTCGACTGCATCGAGTGCGGCTGCTGCAGCTACGTCTGTCCGTCGAACATCCCGCTCGTGCAGTATTTCCGCTACGCGAAGGGGGAGGTCGGCAAGATCAATCGCGAGCGCATCTTCGCCGACCTGTCGCGTCAGCGCAGTCAGGCCCGCGACGAACGCATCGCCCGTGAGAAGGCGGAGCGGGCCGCCAAGCGGGCGCGTGTGAAGGCCGAGGCCGGGGCTCCGGAGGAAGGCGGGGAGGCATCATCCGCATGAACATGCTGATCAGTTCCCCGCATCTGCACAGCGGCGATTCGGTGCGCGCCACGATGATCACGGTGATGCTGGCCCTGGCACCGGCCGTGATCGTCAGCGTCTACCTGTTCGGCTGGCTGGCCGTGCTGATCATCGCCAGCAGCGTCGTCGGCTGCATGGTGCTGGAGTGGCTCAGCCTGCGCCTGATGGGACGTTCCACGGCGGCGGTGGGCGACGGCTCCGCGGCCCTGACCGGGCTGTTCCTGGCCCTGATCCTGCCGCCCACCACGCCGTGGTGGATGGTGCTGATCGGCTGTTTCATGGCCATCGTGCTGACCAAGCAGATCTACGGAGGCCTGGGATACAACCTGTTCAACCCGGCGCTCGCCGCCCGCGTCGTGCTGCTGATCTCGTTCCCGCTGCAGATGACGACCTGGATCGTCCCGATGCATGTCGGCAATCCGGTGATCGACCTGTACAACCTGCAGGATTGCCTGCAGGTCTTCTTCTTCGGCGTGCAGTCCCTCGGGCATTCGATCGATGCGGTGTCGATGGCCAGTGCCCTGGGTTACGTGAAGACCGAATGGACGCGCGGCGTCAGCGTCGCCGATGCCCTCAGGGGCTATGGCTACAATTACCTGGACGCGTTTCTTGGGCGCGAGGCGGGCAGCTTGGGGGAGACCAGCGCCCTGGCCCTGCTGCTGGGAGGCATCTACCTGCTCGCCCGCCATACGGTGACCTGGCACATCCCGTTCAGTTACCTGGGGACGGTGGTCCTGCTGGCCGCCATATTCAGCACCATCAATCCCCAGCACTTCGCGCCGCCGATGTTCCATCTGATGGCGGGCGGCCTGATGCTGTGCGCCTTTTTCATGGCCACCGATCCCGTTTCGTCCCCGGTGACGCCGGCCGGCCGTCTGGTGTTCGGCACCGGTTGCGGCATCCTGACCTGGGCGATCCGCAGCTTCGGCGGCTATCCCGAGGGGGCGATGTTCTCGGTGGTGCTGATGAACTGTACCGTGCCGCTGATCGACCACTATTTCCGGCCGCGCATCTACGGGCAGGGCCTGCCGAAATGAAGGTGACGCGCGAACAGTGGCTGATGGTGCTGGCGCTGGTTCTGGTGGCGACGATCTGTACGGTGCTGCTCGGCATGGTCGACGAGGTGACGCAGGGGCCGATCACCCAGGCCGAGCAGGATACGCTGTATGCCGCCCTGGTCGAGGTGCTGCCGCCGCACCAGAACGACCCGATCCATGACGTGTTGCACATCAGCGATGCGGATAGCGGGCCGGTGACGCTGTACCTGGCCCGCGACGGGCAAGGCAAGGTCAATGGCGCCGCCTTCGAGGTCGTGGCGCCCGACGGCTATTCGGGCAACATCTTCATCCTGCTCGGGGTGGACCGCGACGGGCAGGTGCATGCCATCCGCGTGACCAACCATCACGAAACACCGGGGCTCGGCGACGGCATCGTCAAGAACCATCGCTGGGTGGACAGCTTCGCCGGGCGCGGCCTCGTGGGCACGCGCTGGGCCGTGAAAAAGGATGGCGGCGATTTCGACCAGTTCACCGGTGCCACGATCTCGCCGCGGGCGGTGGTCAACGCGGTCAGACGCGGTCTAGAGTTCTACCAGCGGCACCAGGATCAGGTGGCGGCGGCCGACAGGGTCGCTGCGGCGCCGGGAGGTGTATGATGGACAAGCAGGAGATCTTCGCCGAGGGCTTCTGGCACAACAACACGATCTTCGCCCAGCTGCTCGGCATGTGCCCGCTGCTCGGCGTCACCACCTCGGCCGAGAACGGCTTCTGGATGGGGGCGGCCACCACCTTCGTGCTGATGGGCTCGAACCTGGTGGTGTCGATCGTGCGCGGCGTGATCCCCAAGAACGTGCGCATCCCGGCCTACATCACCATCATCGCCGCCTTCGTCACGGTGGTCGACATGACGATGGATGCCTGGATGCACGGCATGTATCTGGTGCTCGGCCTGTTCATCCCGCTGATCGTGGTCAACTGCTCGGTGCTCGGGCGTGCCGAGGCCTTCGCCAGCAAGAACAGCATCTCGGATTCCGTCGTGGACGGCCTGTCGGTCGGCCTGGGCTTCACGCTGGCGCTGCTGGTGCTGGGCGGGGTGCGCGAGGTGATCGGACAGGGGACATTGTTCGGCACGCCGCTGTTCGGCGCCCACTACCCGGATTTCCTGATGTTCATCCTGCCGCCCGGGGCCTTCATCGCCCTCGGCTTCATCCTGGTCGGGGTTAGGCTGATCAACCGCTGGCTGCAAAAGCGGGCTGCCGCCGGTGTCGTGGTCGGCAGACTGCAGGAAGCGGCGGAGGTGTAAGCGGTGCCATATCCGCATGTGCGGGCCCGCGTGGAGACCGGGTTCGTCGCCCCCGGGCGGGCGATGCGGGGCTGGGACAGGGGCACGTTCTAGCCGCCGTCAGGCCGGGGCCGTCTCCGGCAGCAGGCACGGGGCGTGGAACAACTGGCCGCGCCACATGCCGGGCAGGGTGCGCACCAGCACCAGCATCCAGAAGCAGGCCAGCTGCACGATCAGCAGCGCCGCGAACAGGCGCAGCGGCAGGGCGCCGGTGCAGGCGGCCAGCTTGACGGTGGCCATGGCGAACACGCCGACCGGGAAGGTGAATCCCCACCAGCCCATGTTGAACGGCAGGCCGAGGCGTGCGGTGCGCACGGTGATCAGCCAGGCCGTGACCCACCACCACAGGCCGTAGGCCCAGAGCAGGAATCCGAGCACGATGCCGACCTCCTTGGCGGCGTCGGCCAGCGATTGCAGGGGCGTGCCGGCGAAAGCGGCAGGGGCCGCCTGGCCCAGCACCACCAGTGCCAGGGCGCCGGTGCCGATCGGTCCCAGCGTCAGCCATGCGGACACCGCCATCTCGCGCGGCGGCAGGCTATGGCAGGCCATGCGCAGGAACAGGATGACCAGGATGCCCATGGCCAGCGGCACGGAAAGCGACCACAGCACGCCGCTGACGCCGAGCATCAGCCGGGCCGCCTCCGCCGGCAGGTGCGGGGCCAGGAAGCCGCCGCTGCTCGCCGTCACCTCACTGGCCACGATGGGCAGCAGCCAGATGGCCGTCATGCCTTCCAGCCTGTGCTGCTGGCGGGTGAACATGCGGTAGGGCACCAACAGGCCGGATATCACCGCCAGGGCCACGTCCAGCCACCACAGGACATGGGCTACGGCGTATGGATGATGCAGGCTGGAGAACTCCGGCAGGCCGTTGATGATGGGCACCAGCGCCATCGGGATGGCGCCCAGGAACATCGACTGCACCGGGTGATCGAGCATGGGGCCGATCGAGCCAGGAAAGATCAGAAAGCGTGCAATGAACAGCGCCGAGAAGACCAGGAACAGCACGACATCGGCCCACCACAGACTCTCCGCTAACATGTGCTGGCCGGCGAAGGGGTAGGGGAACACGGCGATCAGCAGGCTGAGGATGCCCGTGCCCATGTTCATCGTGAACCAGTTCGGCGTGAACTGGCGGACCAGTTCCCGCGGATGCTCCAGGTGCGTCAATGGCTTGGCCATGCGTGCCTCCATCATGGGAATGGCTGGCAGCATAGGCCACGCATATCATAAATTTAAATTATATTTTATGATGATATACATCATATAAAATGATATATTTCCGGTCATGCGTCTGCATCCGGAACAGATACTCACCTTCGTGGAGCTGGTGCGCCAGGGCAGCATCGGTGCGGCGGCGAAGGCCCGGCATCTGACGCAGCCCGCGGTATCCAACCAGCTGCGCCAGCTGCAGCGGGACCTCGGCGAGGACCTGTACCGGCGCCAGGGACGCGGCGTGGCCCTGACCGCGACCGGCGAGGCCTTCTATGCGCATGCGCTGCGGGTCGAACAGGCCCTGCAGGCGGCGGCCTCGTTCGCCGAGGGGCTGCGGGGGCTCGAATCCGGGCGCGTGCGCGTGGCGGCCAGCCAGACCATCGCCGGCTCGCTGTTACCAGATCCCGGTATCGAGGTGCACGTGGATACCTCCAACAGCCGCCAGGTGGTCGAGCGCCTGAACGCGTACGATATCGGCCTGGTGGAAAGCCCGTTGCCGCGCGACGTGCCGGAGAGGCATCGTGCCGAACCGCTGGGGCGGGACGAGGTGGTGCTGGTGATGCCGCGCGGCCATCCTCTGGCGGCCCTGCAGGCGGTGCCGCTTCCGATGCTGCGGGATCAGCCGCTGATCTGGCGCGAACCGGGATCCGGCACCAATGAGGTGGTGGAGCATGCCTTCGGCCAGGCCGGGATCGCGCCGGTCCGGCGAATCTCCCTGGGCGGCGTCGCGGCGGTGCTGGAAGCGGTGCGCCAGGGCCTGGGGCTCGGTTTCGCTTCCCACTTGAGCCTCAAGCACGGGGACACCACGCTCATTGCCCGCCCGCTGGAGCCGCGCCTGCTGCGGCCGTTGACGATGCTGCTGCCGGTGCACCCGACGGCGGCCGCGCGCATCCTTGCCGACGAGTTGCGTGCGGGCCTGGGCCCCCTGGCGGCGTGAGTCGTGGCGCCTAGGCGTTCCTCCGCTGCAGGAAGCGCATCGCCCCCATCTTCACCAGGTCGTTGAAGACGAACTCCGCCAGGGCATAGACCCAGATCCACAGGGCCGCCTCCCAGCCGATCGGCGTGATGAACATGCCGTAGACCGCGATCAGGGTGCCGACGATCTCGGTGCCGAACGTGGCGCTGAAAAGCAGGGCCGCGGGATAGGGACGCTGCCAGAACCAGCCCTCGCTGCGCGTGATGTACAGGGTGCTGTGCCCGGCCACGATCAGCTTCAGGAACAGCATGGACTGGATCATCTCGTTGGAGAATCCGTATTCCTTCAGCAGGAAGAACAGCACGAAGGACCAGATGACGCCGGAGGTGCCGAGCATCGAGGCCACCGTCAGCAGGCTGGCCATGTTCCAGCGCACGGGTACGGGGCTGATGCGCGTGTTGTCGTAGGCGATGGCCAGGATCGGGATGTCGTTCAATAGCGCCAGCATGATGATCATCAGCGCCGTCAGCGGGTAGAAGTTGAACACCATGATGCACAGCGAGATGAAGACGATGACGCGCAGGGTCTCGGTGATGCGGAAGACGGCGTAGCTCTTCATGCGCTCGAAGGTGATGCGCGCCTGTTTGACCGCCTCGTTGATCACGCCGAGGCCGGGTGCGGTCAGGATGATGTCGGCGGCGGCGCGGGCGGCGTCGGTGGCATTGGCCACGGCGATGCCGCAATCGGCCTTCTTCAACGCCGGGGCATCGTTGACGCCGTCACCGGTCATGCCGACGATGTGTCCGCCCTTCTGCAGGATGTCGACGATGCGGTATTTGTCCTCCGGAACCACCTCGGCGAAGATGGAGATGGCCTGGATCATCTCGACGATGGCCGATTCGTGGGTGTGCACGAACTCGCGCTCCAGCAGGCTGGTGTCGTACATGTCCCGCACGCTTTCCATGACATCGGCCGCGAACTGCTGCGCCTGTTTGCGGGAGATCTTCGGATTCAGGCGCTGGTAGATGGCCGCCGACAGCACGGACACCAGATCCATCACCTCGTTGCCGGCGGCACCCGACAGCTGCTCCGAATTCATCGTGCGCTGCGGCAGGCCGAGCAGGGCACCGATCTCGCGCGCGATGGCGGCGTTGTCGCCGGTGACCATCTTGACCTCGACGCCGTTGGACTGCATCTCGGCGATGACCTCGCGGGAATCGTCGCGCGGGGGGTCATACAGCGGGATCAGGCCCAGGATCGTCAGCGGACCATCGCCCTGGCGACGGCCGACGGCGAGCGTGCGGTAGCCCTTGGCTGCCAACAGGTCCACCATCTTCTGCAGGCTCTGGGCCGCGTCGTCGGACAGCTCCGCCATGGCCATCAGCGCCTGCGGCGCGCCCTTGATGGCGGTGAAATGCTCGTCGCCCCGGCTGATCTCGGCCTCGGTGCGCTTGTGCACCGGATCGAACGGCGTGAAGCCCTGCTGCGCATAGCCGCTGCGATCCAGGTCCGGGAAATGCTCGTCGAGGTAATGGAAGATCGGCATCTCGATCGGATCACGGTTCTCCAGGCGCGAGGCCAGCACGGCGGTCAGGAAAAGATCGGATTCGCTGAATCCGTCCAGCACCACCGGCTCGGCCACATGCATCTCGTTGCAGGTCAGCGTGCCGGTCTTGTCCGAGCAGAACACGTCGACGCCGGCCAGTTCCTCGATGGCGGTCAGGCGGCTGACGATGGCCTGGCGCCGCGCCAGGTTCATCGCGCCCACCGCCATGGTCACGGAGAGCACCGCCGGCAGCGCCACCGGGATGGCGGCCACCGACAGCACCAGCGCGAAGCGGGCGATCTCGAGGAAGGGCTGGTGGCGGAACAGCGCCACCATCACCACCAGGACCACCAGGGCGATGGTGATCAGGATCAGGAAGTCCCCGATGCGGATGACCATCCTCTGGAAATGGCTGCGCGCCTCCCGCGAGGCCTTGGCCACCAGGGCCACCAGGTTGTGGAAATTGGTCTCGGCGCCGGTGTTGACCACCAGGGCCAGCATCTCGCCCTGCTTGACGATGGTGTTGGCGTAGGCGATCTCGCCCTGCTTCTTGCTGACCGGCAGCGATTCCCCGGTCAGCGAGGACTGGTCGATCAGCAGGTAGTCGCCCTGGCACAGCTGCACGTCGGCCGGCACCACATTGCCGATGCGCAGCTTGACGACATCGCCCGGCACCAGTTCGCGCGCCGGCACGGTCTTGAAGGATCCGTCGCGCTTCACCAGTACCTCGGTGGCCAGGCGTTGCTTCAGCGCCTTCAGGGCATTGAGCGCCCGGTGCTCCTGGAAGAAGTCCAGGCCAGCGTTGACCAGCAGCATGATGCCGATGATGGTGAAATCCTCCCATTTGCCGACGACGGCGGACAGCAGGGCCGCCACCTCGATCATCCACGGGATCGGGCCCCAGAAGCGGCGGAAGATGCGGTGCCAGAGCGGCTCCTCCTTCTCCTCCATCTCGTTGTAGCCGAAGCGTTGCAGGCGCGTGGCAGCCTCCGTGCCGGAAAGCCCCTGCTCTAAGCCGGTCTGCAATGCCTTCAGGCTGTCCTCGATGGATTGCTTGCCGTAATCATCCGTCTTCATGCGCTTCGACCCTCCTTTCCGGGGTACGGGTGTTGCGAAAGGGGCCCATGCCCCTGGAGTCTATCGATTTTCCCGCAGGGCCTCGGCCCGTCTGGCGCACGCAGCCGCTTGCTGATCCGCCGCCCCGGCATCCCAGGTATCCTTGGCGACACCCCAGTGCCCGAGGGCTTCCCCGACCATGGCCGACAACGCCTCGATGTGCGAAGGCGCCGCGTTCAGGGCCGGGATGTAGTGGAAGTCGCCGCCACCGGCCGCGGTGAACACATGCCGGTTCTCCACGGCGATCTCGTCCAAGGTCTCCAGGCAGTCCGCCGCGAAGCCCGGGCAGATCACATGCACGCTCTTCAGCCCCTCGCCACCCCATGCCTTCAGGGTGTCGCTGGTGTATGGGCGCAGCCATTCCTCGCGCCCAAACAGCGACTGGAAGGCCAGTTTCCAGCTGCCGTCCTCCAATCCGAGCGCTTCCGCCACCAGGCGGGCGGTCTTGTGGCACAGGCAGTGGTAGGGATCGCCGGCCAGGAAGTAGCGGCGGGGGATGCCGTGGAAGGAGAACAGCAGGCGCTCGGGCCGGCCGTGCTGCTGCCAGTAGTCGCGAATCGATTCGGCCAGTGCCGCGATGTAACCCGGGTGATCGTGATAGCCGTTGACGGTGTGGACCTCGGGCATCCAGCGCCAGCGGGTGAGCTCCAGCAGCACGGCATCCAGCGCCGAGGCGGTGGAGGTGGCCGAGTACTGCGGATACAGCGGCAGCGCCAGCAGGCGCCGGCAGCCCTTGTCACGCAGCCTGCCCATGGCCTCGGCCACGGACGGCTGGCCGTAGCGCATCGCCAGCTCCACGTGCACCGGGTTGCCGTAATCCGCCGCCAGTTTCCGGGCCAGGCCGTCCGCGATCTCGCAGCTGTGGACCAGCAGCGGCGAGCCCGCCTCGGTCCAGATGCGCCGGTAGGCCGCGGCGGAGCGGGGAGGGCGGATATTCAGGATGACGCCGTTGAGGATCAGCCACCACAGCCAGCGCGGCTGTTCGACGATGCGGGGATCGGAAAGGAACTGTTTCAGGTAGCGCCTGAGCGCCGGCGTGGTCGGTGCCTCGGGCGTGCCAAGGTTCAGCAGCAGGATGCCGACAGCGGGAATCTGCCGGTGATCGAATGCGGGGTCGCCCTGGTAGTGCATGCCTGCTCCTTCCCACGAGATGGCCGTATCATGCCATATCCCCGGCCATATCCCACACCCATGGGATGAAAAGCGTGGCCGGTTGGACTCGGGATGCGTTTGCGGCATGATTGCGGCCCCTGTTGTCCGCAGCATCAAGCCCAAGGAGTCTGAGATGGCCCTGATGATCACCGACGAGTGCATCAATTGTGGCGTATGTGAGCCCGAATGCCCGAACGAGGCGATTTTCGAGGGCGACGAGATCTACGAGATCGACCCGGACAAGTGCACCGAGTGCGTGGGGCATTTCGAGGAGTCCCAGTGCCAGCTGGTCTGTCCGGTGGACTGCATCCCACACGATCCGGATGTCGTGGAAACCCGGGAACAGCTGCAGGCCAAATACCTGAAACTGACCGGCAAGGCCTGAGATGCCGGCCGCAGGCAGCCCGCGGTTGTTCGTGGTGTCCGGGCCGTCCGGCAGCGGCAAGACCAGCCTGTGCCGGGCCTGGATGGAGCGTTGCCCCGAGCTGCGCCTGAGCATCTCCAGCACCACGCGCCCGCCGCGCCCGGGCGAGGTGGATGGCCGCGATTACCACTTCCTGAGCCCTGCCGAATTCGAGCGTCAGCTCGCCGCCGGCGCCTTTCTGGAATCGGCGGTGGTGCACGGCCATCGCTATGGCACCCGCAAGGCCGATGTGGAGCGCATGCTGGCCGAGGGGTTTGACGTGCTGCTGGAGATCGACTGGCAGGGGGCGCAGCAGGTGGCAGCCAAGCTGCCGGATGCCTTCCGTATCTTCATCATGCCGCCCTCGCTGGAGGAGCTGCGCCGGCGCCTGATCGGCCGCGGCCAGGACAGTGCCGAGGTGGTGGCGAGCCGCATGGCTGCGGCCGAGAGCGAGATGGCCCATGCCGATGAGGCGCACGTGCGCATCGTCAACGACGATTTTGCCCAGGCCCTGGAGCGCTTGCTGGCCCTGTACCAGCGGGGCTGATTGCCTTTTGGCAGGGTGCCGCTATGCTTATCGTTCATGCCCCTTATAAGTTGAAGACCGGAGGTTGACGTCGGATGGCCCGTGTCACAGTTGAAGATTGCATTCGTTATTACCCGAACCGTTTCGAGATGGTCGTGCTGGCGACCCGCCGTGCCCGGCAGTTGCTTGGCACCGTGTCGCAGCCCATCGACGGCGAGATCCACAAGCCGGCGGTACAGTCGCTGAGGGAGATCGGCGAGGGTCGGGTGACGTGGGAGAGCGTGTTCGAGACCGATCGCATCGAACGCGAGCGCCAGCTTGCGGTGCAGGCGGCCGAAGCGGCCCAGCAGCGCCTGGAAGAGGACGAGATCTGATCGTTCGTTTGCGGTTGCCTGGCGTTCCGACCCTTTTTCTTTCCTGAGGGTATCCCCCCATGAGCCGCATCTTTGAAATCACCGAGCGCGTTCGCTCCTATGCACCGAAGGCCGATCTCGACCTGATCAATCGTGCCTATGTGTTTGCGGCGCACGCGCACGGGGACCAGGTGCGGCGTTCCGGCGAGCCCTACGTCACGCATCCGCTGGCGGTGGCCCACATCCTGGCCAGCCTGAAGCTCGATGAGGCCAGCATCGTCACGGCGCTGTTGCACGACACGGTCGAGGACACGCACGTGACGCTGGCCGATGTCGAGCATCGTTTCGGGGCCGAGATCGCCCGCCTGGTCGACGGGGTGACCAAGATCGGCCAGATCCGTTTCCGTTCCACCGAGCACAAGCAGGCGGAGAACTTCCGCAAGATGATCCTGGCCACGGCCCAGGATCTGCGCGTGCTGCTGATCAAGCTGGCGGACCGCCTGCACAATATGCGCACGCTGAATTTCCTGCCGGAGAACAAGCGCATCGGTATCGCCCAGGAAACCATGCAGCTGTATGCGCCGCTGGCGCACCGGCTGGGCATCCACTGGATCAAGCAGGAGATGGAGGACCTGGCCTTCGCGCAGCTGGATCCGGATGCCTACCACGATCTGATCGCGCAGATGAGGGACCACATCGAGGGCCTGCAGCAGGTGCAGCGGCGCCTGGAGACCATCATCCAGCAGGCGCTGGACCGCAAGGGCGTGAAGGCCCAGGTGCAGGGGCGCATGAAGCACCTGTACAGCGTGCACGAGAAGATGCAGCGCAAGCACATCGATTTCAACGATATCTACGATCTGGTCGCCTTCCGTGTCATCGTCGACGACACGTCGGCCTGCTACCAGACCCTGGGCATCATCCACAGCCTGTACCGGCCGGTGCCCGGCCGTTTCAAGGATTACATCGCCCTGCCCAAGCCGAACGGCTACCAGTCGCTGCACACCTCGGTGATCGGCCCGGAGAATTTCCGCATCGAGGTGCAGATCCGCACCGCGGCCATGCACCGTTTCGCCGAGGACGGCATCGCCGCCCACTGGCGCTACAAGGGGGAGGGGCAGGATGCCGACGGGGATGATCGCAGCTTCCAGTGGCTGAAGCAGCTGACCGAGCTGATTCAGGAGGTCGAGAATCCGGGCGAGTTCCTCGAGAACGTGCGCCTCGACCTGTTCGTGCAGGAGGTCTACGTGTTCAGCCGCGACGGCGACATCTTCGCGCTGCCCCGCGGCGCCAGGCCGCTGGATTTCGCCTATGCCGTGCATACCGATGTCGGCAACCACTGCATCGGCGTGCGCATCAACGGCGAGGTCGCCGATTTCCAGACGCGCCTGCACAACGGCGACCAGATCGAGATCATGACCAGCCCCGACCAGACCCCCAGCCGGCAGTGGCTGCAATACGTCAGGACGCCGCGCGCGCGCCAGAGCATCCGCCAGTGGTTCCGGCGTCAGGAGCGCAACACCAGCATCCGCATGGGCGAGCAGATCATCCGCGAGGCCATGGGCCGGGCCGAGATCAAGGCCGAGGTGCTGGAACGCCTGAACTGCACGGACGTGGACGGCCTGAAGGAGGGCCTGGGTCGGGGCGATATCCCGCTGGACAGGTTCCTGGCGGCGGTCGAGAAGGAACAGGCGGGACCGCTGAACATCAAGGGCATGGCCAGGGCGATGATGGTGCCGGCCGAATGCTGCCATCCGATCCCCGGCGATCCGGTGCTCGGCCAGTTCCGTGCCGGCAAGGGCCTGATTCTGCATCATCGCAAGTGCCCGGAGGTCAAGCATGCGGACTCCGGCTGGCTGGACGTCAGCTGGCCGCCGCAGAAGGGGCAATCGTATCCGACCGGCATCGAGGTCATCACCCGCAACGAACGCGGCATGCTGGCCAAGGTTTCCAGCTGTATGGCCGAAACGAACGCCAATATCGAGGATCTGAAGATCCACCAGCGCGGCGGTTCGGTGACCGAACTGCTGTTCCTGATCGATGTCGAGGACCGCATCCATCTGGCCCAGGTGCTGCGTGCCATCAAGGCCCTGGACGGGGTGGTGCAGGTCGGCCGCAAGAATCGCGTGGGCCTGGAGAAACCGCATATGACGCGGTCGTTCGGCGAGGCCTTCCGTGATATGGTGTTCCGCCGCAAGAAGGCCAAGGTGGAGGCCAAGGGAGAGGGATCATGAGCAAGATCAAGCCGGTGCATTCCGACGAGGCCCCGAAGGCGGTGGGACCGTACAGCCAGGCCATCCGCCATGGCGATGTGCTGTATCTTTCCGGCCAGATCGGCCTGGATCCCGTCTCCGGCTCGCTGGCGGGGGACACGGTGGAGATCCAGGCCAGGCAGGTGATGCAGAACCTGTCCGCGGTGCTGCGGGCCGGCGGTGCTGCGCCCGACGACATCATCAAGGCGAACATCTACCTGGTGGACATGGCGGATTTCCCCAAGATCAACGCCATCTACGCCGAATGGCTGGGCAGCCACCGGCCGGCCCGGGCCACGGTGGCCGTGGCGGCGCTGCCGCTGGGGGCGAAGGTCGAGATCGACCTGATCGCGCGCATTCCCTGAGGTTTTTCAGCCCATCGCGATATGGGCCGTGATGGAGCCATGATTCCCGAGTTTCCGGAACATCTGAGCGATCATGTGGCGCTGCTGGCTGACAGCTTCACGCGCCTGACCGGCCGTCGTCTGCTGGAGAACACGGATGCGCGGGAACTGGCGCGCCGCATCTGGGAGGCGCCGTTCGCGCTGGTCTCGCACGGTGCCGAAGCCGACCCCGTATTCAATTACGCCAACCTGACCGCCCTGCGCCTGTTCGAGATGGGCTGGGATGCCTTCACGCATCTGCCCTCGCGGCTCTCCGCCGAGCCGGATAAGCGCGAGGCACGGGCCGCGTTGCTGCAGCGCGTTTCCGAGCACGGCTATATCGACGATTATGCGGGTGTGCGCATCTCCGCCACGGGGCGGCGCTTCGTCATCCGCGATGCCGTGGTCTGGAATGTCACCGATCGGCAGGGGCGCTGCCATGGCCAGGCGGCGATGTTCGCCCGCTGGAGCGATGCCGGTTAGCGACGTCCATCCTTCGCGCCTGTTTTTGTTGTCTAGAATCCCTACTATGGATCGGATCAATCCGTTCCGGGCCCGGCGGCCCGGCAATGATGGGGAGGGCAGGCAAAGAGCGTGAGCGGATCTGCAGTCGCGGAGCACCCTACCGATGCCACCATGGTCGGCACCATTGCCGAGGTGCAGGGGCCCGTGGTGGTCATCGCCTGCCGGCACCTGCCGCCGCTGCGCCAGGCGCTGCATGCCGATATCGACGGCGCCCGCTACCTGTTCGAGGTGCACCAGCATCTGGACGAGCGTCATGTCCGGGCCATCACGCTGCACCGTACCGCCGGCCTGAGGCGAGGCCTTGCCGTATACGATACCGGCGCGCCGCTGCATGTGCCGGTGGCCGCCGATTGCCTGGGGCGGGTGCTCAACGTGTTCGGGGAGCCTCTGGATGAAGGCCCCGGGCTGCCCGCGGTGGATTACCGGAACATCCATGGCCAGTCACTGGCGCTGTCCGAGGCCCAGGGTACCGGTGAGGTGCTCGAGACCGGCATCAAGGTCATCGATCTGCTCTGCCCCTTCGTCCGCGGCGGCAAGGTGGGGCTCTTCGGCGGCGCCGGCGTGGGCAAGACCGTGCTGATCATGGAGTTCATGCATGCCGTGGCCGCCATCCACCAGGGCGTGTCGGTGTTCGCAGGCGTGGGCGAGCGCATCCGCGAGGGCCACGAGCTATGGCACGAGCTGCAGCAGACCGAGGTGATGGCGCGCGCGCTGCTGGTGTTCGGGGAGATGGACGAGTCTCCGGGGGTGCGTTTCCGCGTCGGCCTGAGCGCCCTGACCTACGCCGAGTACCTGCGCGACACCCTGCACAAGGAGGTGCTGCTGCTGATGGACAATGTGTTCCGCTTTGTGCAGGCGGGCAGCGAGATCTCGACCCTGCTCGGGCGCATGCCGGCCACGGTGGGCTACCAGCCGACGCTGGCCACCGAGGTGGCGGAGATGCAGGATCGCATCAGTTCGACGAGCCGGGGGGCCATCACCGGCGTGCAGGCCGTCTACGTGCCGGCCGACGACATGACCGATCCCGCCGTCAGCACCATCCTCGGGCACCTGGACACCAAGATCATCCTGGCGCGCGCCCAGGCCAGCCGCGGCATCTATCCGGCCGTCGATCCGCTGCGCTCGGCCAGCAAGCTGATGGATCGCCATGTGCTCGGCGACCGGCATTACGCCGTGGCCGAAGGGGTGCGCGAGCATCTGGCGCGTTATGCGGAGCTCGAGGACATCATCGCCATGCTGGGCATGGAGGAGCTGTCGGAGGCCGACCAGCGCATCGTCAAGCGCGCGCGCAAGCTGCAGCGTTACCTGAGCCAGCCTTTCTTCGTCACCGCCAGCCATTCCGGCATCCCGGGGATCTCGGTGCCGCTGGCCGACACCCTGGCCGACTGCGAGGCCTTCCTGCGCGGCCGATTCGACGAGGTGGCCGAGGAGGCGTGCTACATGCGCGGGACCATGGCCAGGGCAGAGACGTGAATAGCTTCACCCTGAATATCCATGCCGCCACCGCCAGCGAGCGCTTCACGGACGTATGCTCCTTCGTCGGCGAGGATGCCTCCGGAAGCTTCGGCCTCATGGCCGGCCATGCCCGGTTCATGACCTCGCTGCTGTTCGGGCTGACGCGGTTTGCCGATGTCTCGGGTCAGTGGCAATTCCTGGCGCTGCCCGGAGGCCTGCTGTATTTCAGCGGCAATGAGCTGACCATCAGCACCCGGCGCTTCCTGCTGGACACCGATTACACGCGCATCAGCCAGGCCTTGTCCGAGCAGCTGCTGGCCGAGGAGGAGACGCTGCACGACGTCAAGCAAAGCCTCAGGCGCATGGAGGAGGAGATGCTGCGCCGCCTGTGGGAGATGCGCCGGGGCGGGAGCACACTGTGAAGGACCAGCAGCGGCTGAAGGAGCAGGTGGAGCATCAGGCCGAGCGGATGAAGCGGGCCGAGCATGAACGCCATACCCTGCTGGCGCAGACCACCTATCTCGGCACGCTGGGCCTGGTGCTGGTGCTGCCGATCATCGTCGGTGCCTATCTGGGGGACTGGCTGGACAGCCGTCTGCCGGGATTCTCGGTGAACTGGACGACCAGCCTGATCATCGTCGGCGTGTTCATCGGCGGCATCAACGCCTGGCTGCTGATCCGGGGGAGGGAATAGCCATGCATGACACGCAGCCGCTGCAGCCCTATGGCATCCATCTCGGATGGCTGATGATCAGTGATACCGTGATCACCACCTGGGGCATCATGGCCGCCCTGTGGCTGCTGGCCTGGCTGGCGGGCCGGCGGCTGCAGGAACGGCCGGGTTCGCTGCAGGCGGCGCTCGAGGGCATCGTCATCACCATTGAGGAGGCCATCCGGGCGGTGCTGCCACAGTATACGCGCGAGGTCATGCCCTTCATCGCCACGCTGTGGTTGTTCCTGGTCGTCGCCAACCTCGCCGGCCTGATCCCCGGCCTGCATTCGCCGACCCGCGATCTGTCCGCCACCTCGGGACTGGCCATCCTGGTGTTCCTGTCCGTGCACTGGTTCGGCATCCGCACCCAGGGCCTGAAGAGCTATCTCGGCCATTACCTGAGTCCCAGCCCGCTGATGCTGCCGTTCCATCTGATCAGCGAGGTCAGCCGCACCGTGGCCCTGGCCGTGCGCCTGTTCGGCAACATGATGAGCCTGGAGATGGCCGCCCTGCTGGTGCTGCTCGTCGCAGGCTTCTTGGCCCCGATCCCGATCCTGATGCTGCACATCGTCGAGGCGCTGGTGCAGGCCTACATCTTCGGCATGCTGGCCCTGATCTATGTGGCCGGCGGCATCCAGTCCCAACAACTGATCCAGGAGAAGAAGGAGTAAGCCATGTCGGATATCAACTGGTTCGTTCTGGCCTCCACGGTGGCTGCCGTGATCGGCATCGCCATCGGGGTGCTGGGGCCGGCCCTGGCGATGGGCCGGGCCATCAGCCAGTCGCTGGATGCGCTGGCAAGACAACCCGAGGCGGAGAAGATCATCACGCGCACGCTGTTCATCGGCCTGGCCATGATCGAGTCGCTGGCCATCTACGTGCTGGTGATCGTGCTGATCGTGCTGTTCCGCAACCCGCTGCTGGCCTATTTCGTCAAATGAAGGGCCTGCCATCCCCTGATTGCGGAGGTGCCGCGTGGAGCTGAACTGGAGCACCTTCGTCCTCGAGATCATCAACTTCCTGGTGCTGGTCTGGATCCTGAAGCGCTTTTTCTACAAGCCGATCCAGGCGGTGATCGCCCGGCGGCGCAGTGCCATCGAGAAGGAGCTGGCCGATGCCAAGGCGATGCGCTCCGAGGCTGAATCGGTCGGGGAGCAGTACAAGCATCGCCTGAGCGACTGGGAAAAGGAACGCGAGGCGGCACGGCAGACCCTGCACGGGGAGATCGAGGCGGAACGGGCCAGGCTCAAGGAGGCCCTGGCCGCCGAGCTGGAGCAGCAGCGGAAAAAGGCCAGGGTGCTCGATGAACGCCGCCTGGCCGAGCTGAGGAAACAGGCGGAGACGGACGCCGTGGTCCGGGCCGGCCGTTTTCTCGGGCGCATGCTCGATGGCCTGACCGGCCCCGAACTGGAGGCGCGGATCATCGCCATGGTGCACCAGCAACTGCGGGCGCTGCCGGAGGAGAGGGTTCGGGAACTGGACCAGGCATGGTCGGCCAACCGCGAGGCGATCGTCGTGCAAAGCGCCTTTGCCTTGGATAAAAAGACGGAGCAGGGGCTGCAACAGGACTTCGCCAAGCTCCTGGGCCCGACGGATGCGGCATGGCAGTTCCGGGTGACCCCGGAGCTTGTCGCCGGGCTGCATATCAGCATCGGTGCCTGGATTCTGGCGGCGAACCTGCGCGACGAGATGCGCTTCTTCATGGATGCGGGCCGTGAAACCGACTGAGGCGGGGAAGACGGGCCTGGCCCTGGGGGCCGGGGGACAGTGGCTGGAGGCCTACCGCTTCAGCCTGCGCATCGGGGAGAGGGGCAGTGTCGTGTCCGTGGGGGATGGCATCGCGTGGGTGCGCGGCCTACCCGGCGCGGCCATGGACGAGATCCTCGATTTTGCCGACGGCAGCCAGGGCATGGTGTTTCACCTGAGTGAGGAGATGCTGGGCGCCATCCTGCTGCATCAGACGGAGGCGCTGACCGCCGGCACCGAGGTGCACCTTGGCCGGCGCAGCCTGGGCATCCCGGTCGGCGATGCACTTCTCGGGCGCGTCGTCGATCCGCTCGGCAGCCCCCTGGACGATCTGCCGCCGCCTGAATGCAGTGCCTGGCAGCCGCTGGAAATCCTGTCCCCGCCCATCACCGCCCGGGAATTCGTGCACGATCCGCTGTACACCGGCATCAAGATCATCGATTGCATGGTGCCGATCGGCAAGGGCCAGCGGCAACTGATCATCGGTGACAGGGGACTGGGCAGAAGCTCGCTGGCCATCGATGCCGTGATCAACCAGCGGGGCAAGGATGTCGATTGCGTCTATGTGCTGGTGGGACAGAAGCGTTCCACCGTGGTCAGCGCCCTGGAAACCCTGCGCCGCTTCGACGCCATGGATTACACCACTGTGGTGGTCGGCGAGGCCAGTGCCCTGCCGGGCCTGCAGTACCTGGCGCCGTTCGCCGGCTGTGCGATCGCCGAGGCCCGGATGAACCGCGGCAGGGACACTCTGGTGGTTTATGATGATCTCAGCACGCATGCGCGCAGCTACCGCGAACTGTCGCTGCTGCTGCGCCGCCCACCCGGGCGCGAGGCCTATCCCGGCGATATCTTCTATCTGCATGCCAGGCTGCTGGAGCGTGCCACCTGCCTGAATGCGGCGCACGGCGGGGGCAGCATGACGGCGCTGCCGATCGTCGAGACCCAGCAGGGCGATATCGCCTCCTACATCCCCACCAACCTGATCTCCATCACGGACGGCCAGCTCTATCTGGACCAGTCGCTGTTCGACGAGGGGGTGCGCCCGGCCATCGATGTGGCGAGATCGGTGTCGCGCATCGGCGGCAAGGCCCAGCATCCGCGCATCCAGCAGGAGGCGGGGCGCATGAAACTGGACTACCTGCAGTTCCTGGAGCTGGAGATATTCACCCGTTTCGGGGCCAGGCTCGAGGCCTCGATGGAGGAGAGGATCAGGCGCGGCCGCATCCTGCGCGAACTCTTGAAGCAGGATCGCCTCAGGCCCCTGCCGGCGACATTCCAGCTGGCGTGGCTCGTGGCCTTCAACGAAGGCCTGTTCGACACGGCCACAGCGGAGGATGTCCCGACCCGCCTCCAGTCCCTGGAATCCCGGGTCGAGGGCAGCGGCCTGGGTCTGGACGATGCCCGGGAGCAATGGGTGCAGCAGCTTGCCTCCTGGCTGGGACAGACATCCGGGGATCAGGCGTGAGCAAGCGCCATGAGGCCGAGCACCATCTCAAGGCCCTGGGCGAGATCAGGCACATCATGGGCAGCATGAAGACACTGGCGATGCTGGAGACGCGTAAGCTGACGCGGTTCCTGGCCACCCAGCAGCAGGTCGTGCGGGATATCGAGGTGATGGCCGCCGATTTCCGGAGCTTCTTCCCCATGGCGCCGGTGCTGCCACCGGGGGATGCCCGGCATGTCTACCTGCTGCTGGGATCGGAGCGCGGATTCTGCGGGGATTTCAACGAGATGCTGCTGCATACCCTCGACGATCGGCTGCGGCAGGATCGCGTCGACGATCCGCTGCTCGTTGCCGTGGGCCGGAAACTGGAGGCCAGGCTTGCCGGTGATGCGCGCCTCGTGGTCCTGATCGACGGCGCGAACGTGGCCGAGGAGGTGGAGACGGTGCTGGGGCGGCTTGTGCACGAACTCGGCCTGCTTCAGGAACGGCACGGGCCGTTCCGCTTGACCGTGGTCTATCATGCCGTCGAGGGCGACCGGGTGCAGGTGGAGAGCCTGCTGCCGCCGTTCCAGCAAATCGAGCCGGCACCGTCCTCGGGTTACGAGCCGGGGCTCAATCTGGCGCCGGACACCTTCTTTGCCGAGATGCTCGACCAGTATCTTTTTGCCGGGCTGTACGCCCTGGTGTACACCTCGCTGATGGCCGAAAGCCGTCGCCGGATGCAGCACCTGGAGGGTGCGATCAATCGCCTGGATAAGCAGGTGTCCGCATTGACCCTGAAACGCAATACCCTGCGACAGGAAGAGATCACGGAAGAGATCGAGGTCATCCTGCTCAGTGCCAAGGCGGTGCAGCAGGGATAAACAGAAGGGGCCTCCCCGGCTGTCCGGGAGGCCCCCTGCGCATTTCATGACGGCTTCAGTCGATCGATGCGACGAAACCGTAGAAGGAAACAATGCTGAAAAAGGCGACGATGGCGGCAATGATCGCCATGATCAGTTCCTTCAGACCATTTGTGTTGTTCATCGTGACCTCCTGCGGGGATTCCTTCCCCGACGGTTGGATCATGATAGGGCATTCGCCCGGATTCGATGTAACCGGGATCACCCCTGCCATCCCCGTATCGGTGCGGTCAATAGCCTCAGCCGCTGTATTTGCCGGAGAACTTGTGGATGACATGCTCGGTCAGCAGCCATTCCGTGCCCCATACGACAAGCAGCACCGCCAGGATGATCAGGATGACCTTGATGAATGGTTGCATTGAAACGCTCCTTCCTTCCCCATCCGATTTTCCATTACCGCCTGCATGTTCCACAAATAGCCATCCATATCCAGCGCTTGCCATATCAAGGGCTTGGGCCGGAGGGTTGTCCGTCCGCGCATCCCGACCGGGCGGCTAGATGCGGCTCGGCTCTTCCACGGCGGCAGCATGCTGCGGGAAGAGCAGTTGCTGCCCCATGCTGGTGCGATTCCTGCCTTGGCGTTTTGCCTGGTAAAGCGCCGCATCGGCATCCTCGAACAGGCGGGTCAGATTCGCGTCGGCATTCGCGTCGTCCGTGTCGAAAACGGCTGCTCCCAGGCTGATCGTGACGGAAATACCGCCACATGCGGGGGCAAAGGCAGTGGACTCGACGACCAGGCGCAGGGACTCGGCCACCGTGCGCGCCCCTGTACCGTCGGTGCCAGGGAGCAGGATGCAGAACTCCTCGCCGCCATAACGGCCGAGGATATCCTGCATGCGCAGGTGTATGGTCAACAGCCGGCTTAACTCAATGAGCACGTCGTCGCCGACAAGATGTCCATGGCGGTCGTTGATGCGTTTGAAGTGGTCCACATCGAGCATGATCAGTGCCACGGGAATCCGGTGGCGCCGGGAAAAGGACAGCTCATGGGCGGCCTGATCCAGGAATGCGCGGCGATTCAGAATCCTGGTCAGCGGGTCCGTCAGGGCCAGATGCTGGATTTCGCGATCGGCGCGCTCCTTTGTCATCAGGATGAAGCCGAGGGATCCCAGTGTTATCGTGGTCATGACGCATATGTAAGCGCCCAGCTGGACGGGGTTGAGCATGAAGGGGGATTGGACGTCGGCAAATTCGAGGTGGCTGAAATGGGCCATGAGGCCGCGCAGGACCAGAATGGGCAGCATGATCACCGTGGCGCCGAAAAGCAGCCGCCAGGCGTGGCCGCCACGGGAGCTGGCGTCGTTGTACAGGGCGATGGCCAGCATCGAGAACTGCGAGCCGTAGATGATGCTGCTGACAAGCAGATGATCGCGCAGGTCATCCAGGGGGATGACGGAAAAGAGCAATATCGTCGCCAGTACGGGGACCACGCACTGCCAGCGCGGCCAAGCCAACCCGCGGTATTCATGGACGGCCGCCAGTTCCAGCGAGATGGAAGCGGAAAACAGCGTGTTCGCGAGGATGACCGATAGCGTATCCGGAATGGAGCCACGTGCGTCGATGAACATCCAGCCAACCGAGATCAGGGCCATGGCGGCTCCCCACAGGCGCAGCCCCTCGCGTTCGTTTCGGGAGGCGACGACGAACAGGCTGATGGCCATCAGGGCGGATATCAGCATCAGCGAAAAGATCAGGGTGTGGTTGTTCAGCATCATGAAAGCGTCAGGCCCCCCTCCTGAGTCTTCCGCGTACGGATTCATTGCCGAAGAAGACCTCTGCATGGTCGCGCAAACCATGGGGACATTCAACCACGGCCATGGCTCCTCCGGGCGATTAATCTGCGCTTCTTGATCTCGGGGCCATGATATGTGTCTATACTGCAAGCCTGTGGCCGGAATGGGCGTGTATCCCGCTCACAGCTTTGGAGTGTATTCCCGGTCATCCATCATCCCAATGAGGAGGGTCGATGGTACTCTGGGAAAAAAGGCTTCGCCGGTTCGCCTCATCCATGCAGGCCAAGAATGTGCCGGTCATGCTGCGACTGTGGAACGGCTCGGAAATCAAGCTTGGAAACAGCCCGCGCGTGACCATCTCCACATCCTCTCTGGCCGGTCTGCGCCATCTGCTCAGCCCCAGCCTCGACAGGCTCGGGTATGCCTATGTGGAAGGCGAGCTGGATGTGGATGGCCACGTGATGGACATCATCGATGTGGCAGCACGGCTGTCCTCCCTTGCGCACGGGGACAAGCCATCGCGCAGCGTCCTGCGCCTGGCCCGGCACAGCCGAAAGCAGGATGCCGACGACATCACGTACCATTACGATGTCTCCAACGATTTCTATGCCCTGTGGCTGGACCGCAACATGGTCTATTCCTGCGCTTATTTCCAGAACGAGCACGATAGCCTCGATACGGCGCAGGAACAGAAGATGGACCATATCTTCCGCAAGTTGCGCCTGCGCCCCGGTGACCGGCTGCTGGACATCGGCTGCGGATGGGGCGCGCTTGTCATGCGTGCCGCCGAGAAATTCGGCGTCAAGGCGGTGGGGATCACCCTGTCTCAGAATCAGTGCGAACTGGCCAATGAGCGCATCCGCCAGCGCGGCCTGCAGGACCGGTGCGAGGTGCGCATCGAGGACTACCGCGATGTCAGCGGCCACTTCGACCGCATCGCCAGTGTCGGGATGTTCGAGCACGTGGGTTTGAAGAACCTGCGTGGCTATTTCGAGAAGGTGGATCATCTGCTGGCGCCGGACGGGGCGGCGCTGATCCATGGCATCACCTCCACGGACCCGGATTCCGCCGAGACGCCGTGGGGCGGCGGCGAATTCATCGACCGCTATGTGTTTCCGAACGGGGAGCTGCCGCATATCGGGCTGGTGCTGAAGGAGATGGCGGCGGCGGGGCTGGAAGCGATGGATGTGGAGAGTCTGCGCCGCCATTACGCCATGACGCTCGGGCACTGGGCCGAGCGGTTTGACGCCGCCGGTGATAAGATCAGGCAACTCGTCGATGAAAGGACCTATCGCATATGGCGTGTCTATCTGGCCGGCTGCGCCTATGGCTTCCAGCAGAACTGGATCTCTGTCCACCAGATTCTGGTGACCCATGGCCGTGGCATCCAGGCCATGCCCCTGACGCGGGATGACATGTACGCGTACTGACGATTCGGTCTATGCTCAGGGAATCGGGCCCAAGGAGTCAGGGATGAGAGCCATGCGTCGCCGATTCGAACCGTCCGCAAATCTCGATTCCATTGTGCACGAGTGTGCGCAATGGAAACGCGACCACGAGGAATGGGTGCGGGATATTTCCGGCTGGGATCGGGAACTGCGCCATCTGATGCTCATGATTTACGAACTGGACAAGACGCTGCCCTATGAGCGGAAAAGGCTGGCCCAGCACGTGGAGGATATCGAGGCGCACCAGAGGTTACTGGATGAGCATGAACACGTCCTGGGACAATACAAGACACGCCTGTCCAAACAAGGCTGGTATGGCAAATCGGAGGCGGGGCTTTCAATGAAGGTGAAAGCGATCCATACCAGGCAACGCCATCAGCATCACAGGGTGAAAGACGCCCATCTTTCACTGCGACAACGGCATCATCAGGCCATGAGGCAGGTGGCGGACATCATGGGCCAGTTCCGCAAGCGCATCGGCTGACAGGTCTTCGATCATTCGTTTTACATTCCTTTACGCATGTTATCCCCGAGTTTACGGTGCGGCCGCTATACTGCATGCAAACATATGCGTTCGCTGGCGATGGTGACCGAGAGATAGTCAAAGGAGATCCAGACCATGTCGAAACAACGCACACTTTTGTTCCATTTGCGCAAGTTCCCGTTGCTGCGCCTGCTGGCGTTGGCTGCCGGTCTGGCCCTGGGTGCATGTGCCACCGAACCGGCCCAGGTCAGCGAAACGCCCCCGCCGCAGCCGGCAACCACGCCGCCGCCCTCCACGCAGGTCTATTTCTATCCCAAGGCCGGGCAGAGCCCGGAACAGCAGGATCGTGATCGCTACGAGTGCTATCTGTGGGCCATGAAACAGACCGGCTTCGATCCGAGTCAACCGGATCTGGCCCCGCATCAGCGGCTGAAGGTCGTGCCGGTACCGGCTCCGGGCCATGACACCGCCGTGGGGGCGCTGGCCGGGGCCGCAATCGGGGCTGCCGTTTCCGGTGATGATGACCGGGCCGGCGGCGCTGTCATCGGGGCCATCACCGGCGCTGCGATCGGGGCCGCATCCGACAGCGCGCGCCAGCAGCAGGCCCAACAGCTGCAGGAAGGCTACGACAGGGCCGAAGCCGAGAGGGCGGGGAGGATCGAACGGCAGGCTGAGGAGTACCGTCGTGCCATGGCGGCTTGCCTTGAGGGCCGCGGATACTCGGTTCGTGAATGAGACCGATGGAGGTATTGCCATGAAGAACATATCGCGATGGGTGATGCTGGGTTTGCTGTGGATATTGCTGGCGTCGGTCTCGGCTCCTTCCGCATGGGCGGAATCCGGGCGCGACCACGGGGATCGGGGTGGCATGCATGCCCCACGCTCCGAACGCGGCGATCGTGGTGATCGCCGGGAAATCCAGCGCGGCGACAGGGCCAGGAGCAACAGGGATTTCCGCCGCGATGATGACCGTGGCCAGAGGCCGGGCTACGTCTTGGACGAGCGCTATCATCACGACCATTACTATCCGCCGCGCGGCTATTTCCAGCGGGAACTGCCGAGCGGCTACATGATTTTTCATCACCACGGAGATCGTTACTTCTACCGGCATGGCATCTGGTACCGCAGCTCGGGTGTGGGCTTTATCGTCGTGATGCCGCCGTTCGGCATGGTGATACCGGTCTTGCCGCCTTACTACACGACGGTCTGGATAGGCGGCATTCCGTATTATTATGCCAACGGTGTGTATTATGTGTGGCAGCCGGTCCAGCAGGGCTACGTGGTCACCGAGGCGCCAGCCCCCGCATCCAATCCGGTTACCCAACCACAGCAGGGCCCGGACCAGTTCTACGTTTATCCAAAGAAGGGGCAGACTGCGGACCAGCAGGCGAAGGATCGCTATGAATGCCATCGTTGGGCGGTCGACCAGGCCGGTTTCGACCCCAGTCAGCCGGTGGCCGGCAACCTCACGGATGCGCAACTCACGGCGAAGCGGTCCGATTACCGCCGCGCCATCGAGGCCTGTCTGGACGCACGCGGGTATAGCGTGAAATAGTCGTTATTTCACGCTATATCTCGTAAATCATGCCACTTAACAGCGGTAGGCAGATTGAGATGCTCGAACCGGCCAGCTCGTAGCTGTCGAGCCAGATCGCTCCCCCAAGCCGGGTGATGATCTGTTTCGCGGAGGCAAGCCCCAATCCCGTTCCCTTGCCGGGTTCCTTGGTGGTAAAGAAGGGATCGAAAACCTTGTTCTTGATCTCCTCAGGGATGCCGGGGCCGTTATCTTTCACCTTGAGGATGGCATGGCGTGAGGTGTTGATGGGGCAATGCATCTGGGCGCAAATCGACCGGCATTTATGTGGTATTTTATCCGAGGCCTCTAATTCAACACTGATCTTGGCATCCTGCCTGCCATCCACGGCATCCCTGGCATTGGCGACAAGATTCAAGACGGTCTGTTCGATATCCGAATTATTCCCATTGATCAAACATGGTTTGTTTGCTGAGAGGTTGGCAACGAACTCTATGTTCTTTGGCAGCATGGAGGCGGCTGTGTCGATGGCCTGTTGCACCACGGTGCTCAGATCAAACATGCCGTCGTCCGTTTCGCCGGGATGCGAAAACTTCAACATCTCCTTGACCAGCCTGGCGGACCTCTCAGCGACCGAGATGATTCCGGAAAAGAAATACGCCATCTTTTCCGTCGTTGGCTGACCCCTTCCCAACTCGGCATATCCCATGATGGCTTGCATGTAGTTGTTAAAATTATGAGCGATGCCAGCAGCCATGACAGTCATCAGCTCACGTTTCTGGGCATCGATCAACGCCCGCTGCAACTTGTCCTGTTCGCTGATGTCGGAGAAAACGCCAACATAGCAGGTCATGCCAAGGGGAGTGGCGAACCTTCGGATATGCAAGCTCTCATGGTAAAGCTCGCCATTTTTCCGCTTATTCCAGAGCGTACCTTTCCATTGGCCGCTTTCCTGGATCGCCTTCCATAGATCCATGTAAAACTCTTTTGATTGACGCCCGGATTTGAGAAGCGACATGTTCTGGCCAATGGACTCTTCGGATGCATAGCCGGTTATGGACTCGAAGGACATATAGGATATTGGCGGCCTGATCCGTGATCACAACTGCGGTTCCAAGCCTTTCCAACGCCGTGGCAAGCAATGCGTCGATCACATCTCGTTCATGTTTGCCTTCATCTCCCACAATAACTTCCCTCCTCAGCAATGGCGTTATCGAGGCGACATGTGGTGGCACAGGCCACATGGCATGTGCCCGAATGGCTTCGTGGCAGCACTCCACAGTGCTGACTGGTGCAGCGTTACGCCGGTATTGCCGACAATGTCCCCTCCCCCAAGAGAGCCGTTGTAACTTGACTATAGTCTAATGCATATATAAAACTAGGCAATAAACCTATATAATAATGTAAATTATACGCATGAATATATGGGTAATATGCAAATGCTGCATGGATGGATCGGGTGATAGCGATGCATGGGTCTGGACATGGTGCAGATAGGCGTGGGAACGGCGGCGCGGCTTGGGGAAAGGCAGTTGCCTGAGAAGGCAAAGCCCACGAGATCATTGGCGGAAGGAGTTCGTGTGTCGCTAAGAGAGCGTTTGCATGAATTGATGAGTGATTACGGTTTTTCTTGGATCGAGGTTGTAAGCAAGGAGGGTCTCAGTATATGCGAGGTAGGAGCGGAGGAGCTCCCTGAATTGGCAGCACGATTGCCATCGTTCCTGGAATCCGGGGATGAAATCGCCAAGGCCGCGCATCTTGGATATGGCATGGGTTTTATGCTGCTGATTCCCAAAAAGGGGGCCTATGCGTTGCTGATGCGCAGTTTCGAGGTGCGACAGAATCCATTCATGATCGTGGTCGGAACGCCAAAATTGCCTTCCAAGCCCAACCAGGTTCTGGAAGGGATTTGTGCAGATGTTGCGCGGTTTCTGTAGAGCGGAAAGTCCTAACAGATGAGAGGCAAATCCGGGGTGGGTCGAATGAGTGAGGAAGACATCAGCATAGATACCATTGCCTATCAAAAATCCCTGGAGAAGTTTCTCGGAGATTTTGAGCTGGCAGATGGGGCCGTGTTGTCCACTGGGGATGGGTTGCTGATTGCAAGTGCGGCCCAGAACGCGTCGATAGAACCGGATGCCATCGCAGCCATGAGCGCATCGATGCTGGCATTGGCGGACACGTTGGTGGGACAGGCGGGACGAGCCTATGCGGACAACCTCATCAGTGAGGCTGAGTCCAGCACATTGGTCATATTACATGCCGGCGAGCTGATCCTTACCGTGGTGGGACGTCCCAACGTCAATATCGGCATGATTTTGTCGGCCGCACGAAGGACCGCCAACCTCATCGGCATACGGGCAAAGAAAGACGAGGGTTTCGTGAAGGGACACGAGATTCTGAAGGATCCGGAGGCATTGCTGCAACGGGTGAGGCAAGAGCTTCAGGAAATGCGGAGGATGTAATGATTCAAGAGGGGAGGGGATGAAATGTCTTTGAACGATGAATTGAAAAATCTGGTCTCAAGTGTCGATGGCGGCCTTGCCTGTGCGGTCGTTGATTTGAATTCAGGGTTGATGCTCGGCGCATATCACAATGTGCCCTATTTCACGCAATCGTACGTCGACGCCGTGGCGGCTGCCGCCGTGGACATGTTCCGGGGCAAGACGATCTCGACGGTAGAAAAGCTTCTCGGGGCCCAGCGCGGGACGGAGGTGAGCAAGAGCATCAAGGAGGTGCAGATGACGACCGATGGCACCTATCACTTCATGACGACCGTGGAGGGCAAGCCGGATGCGCTGCTGGTGCTGATCACCAATCGCTCGGCCAACCTCGGCATGGGCTGGACGGCCGTGCGCCGGGCCAATGTGCAGATGGCACCACTCTGTCCATAAAGGAGTGCAGATGCAGTAATAGGGGCTGCAGTTGCAGCCCCTGTCGATGGGGACGAGGCACCGTCACAAGTTCGAGCTTGTATCGGTCAGCGCGGTCTCCGAAAACATCATAGGAGTATAGGAGGAGCAATGTCGTTAAATGATACCTTGAAGCAATTGGTGAGCGGGGTGGATGGCGCCTTGGCTTGTGCCGTGGTGGATCTGAATTCGGGGCTGATGCTAGGGGCACATCATAATGTGCCTTACTTTACCCAGGCCTATATCGACGCCGTGGCGGCTGCCGCCGTGGACATGTTCCGGGGAAAGACGATCTCGACGGTGGAGAAGCTGTTGGCGGCCCAGCGCGGGACGGAGGTGAGCAAGAGCATCAAGGAGGTGCAGATGACGACCGACGGCACCTACCACTTCATGACGATTGTGTCGGGAAAGCCGGATGCGCTGCTGGTGCTGATCACCAATCGCTCGGCAAATCTCGGCATGGGCTGGACCTCGGTGCGTCGGGCCAATGCTGAAATCGGGCCGCTTTGTCCGTAAGCCATGCCTTGGATGGATGCAAAAAGGAGCGTTTCGCTCCTTTTTCATTACTGACCCCGGCGGAGGCGCTGGATCAGGTCATCGGGAAGCCCTTCCGATTTCATGTCGGCCATGGTTTTCTCCATATCATAGGAGACGCGCCTGAAATCGATTCGGGCCGTATCGGGATAGAGGATGGCATATTCCGTGCCCGGAACGCCGCTGCGCGGTTGGCCCACGGAGCCAGGGCATATCAACGTATGTCCCTGCAATTCGACAATGCCGGGCCCACTGTTCCGATGGTACTGCGAGACTTTGTCCTCGACCCAGTAGATGCCCTGCAGATGGGAATGGCCATGCACGCAATGACGGATTTCCCTCTCGATCATCCAGTGCAGGTTCGATTCGGCGGTGCGGTCGTAAACATATGCATTAAAGAAGGTCGGATCCCGGGGGGCTCCGTGTAAGGCCAGCCATTGGGACGAATGCCATTGCAGGGGGAGCTCCATCAACCATTTTTTTCTAGGCCCATCCAGAATATCGCTGGTCCATTTTAGGGAGATCATGCGACTGCCATGGAGCGTGTCCGGCAGCTGGCCGGAGCCGACCGCGTGATCATGATTGCCGCGCAGGCAAACGGCTCCTGCCGCCCGGAGTGCGTCAATGCACTCAGCCGGGTGAGGGCCATAACCAACGATGTCTCCGGCAACGAGTATGTGGTTGACGCCCTCGGCGGCCAGCTGCGACATCACGGCTTCCAGAGCGGGCATGTTGGCATGGATGTCCGCCAGGAGGGCGACAGGTTGATCGCCATGAAACCAGTCTTCTTCGTCCATGACGGCTACGGGACGGGGGGCGATATCTGCGGAAAACCTCAATCCGGAAGATGTCGGCTCCGGATGGAGCAATGCTTCCCGGAAGGTGGAAATGTGCTCGGTTGCCTTGCCCGCCGTAAACTGGAAGCCAAGATGCTCATAGAGCATGCGTAACATGTCTGAGGCGTCGCGCTCGGAAAAGGCCTTCTGGATTTGGAAGGCTAATGCCTTGCCGAAATCGTCGGCCATGTCCTTATCAAGCCAGGCCTCCGAGTATTTCCGGAACCAGCCGGCAAGCATGGCGGAAAAGGAAAGATAATGGTCCCATGGATAGAAATCGTCATCCAGGTAGTAAATCAGGCCGTCTTTGGCGAGGCCAAAGTTGGATAGCCCTTCGTCAAGGCGTTCGTGAAAATCGCTGGCATGACGCAGGTAGATGATCGATATGTGCAGTAGCCATTCCAGGGCTTTTCGTGGCGCCACCTGTTCGATGGCCATATGCAATGGTTCCATGCGGGGTGCGATATTGCCCAGGCGCCAGATATCCTTGTCCAAGTGAATGAACCAGGTCTTGGCGGGGTGGTAAAGGCCGATCTTGCGGCTTTTGTCGAGAAGATCCGTGCACCAAGACCGGGCGATCTCACTGGTATCAAAGCCGCCATCCGTTTTCAACTTCAACACACTATCGTCGGTCACGTGCAATTGCGTGCCTGGCTTGCCGGTAAAGGTTCCTCCGTGCTGCAGGCGTTGCTGGGAGGCTTGCAAGACGGCGTCAATTTCTTCCGGAAGATAACCGGAATCACCAACTGAACCGATAACGATTGAATTTTTCATTTCGCAAGGTTAGCGTAAAACGAAGCTGTTGGGGATGGTGAATTTCATGATAGTGGAACAGAAGGAGCGTGAGCTCAAGCATATCACTTTGCTGCGCAAAGTGATTATGGACAGGCGTTCGGGCGTGGGCCTGTTCGAAGGGCGTGATTGGAGCGTGACGATTCCCTTCGATCATGGGGTGTTGCTTCTCGGAGATAATGCATCAGCGATGCTTGGGCGTGTTTTGCAGGATCCTGTCCTGCGGTTCAGCTGGAGCGACGTGGCGCATCAAGCAGATGATTTATCAATTCCTATCATGCCTCGTCAGGCTTTTTCGCAGGTCGTATCCATGCTCAACCTGCCGCCGGACAGGCAGGCTGTTTATCGGCAGGTGCTTTCCAGGCTTCCGGCATTAAAGGTCAGATTAACGCCAGTTTTTCGATTTGATCGCAAATATGAAGATTTATTTCAAGAATTCTATCGGATGGCCTTGGCATCCGGCAGCGTTCGCCTGAGCGAGTATTTCGCCGCCTCGGCGGGAGGCGATGAGCTGCCCAAGTGCTTGAATATCGTGCTTGTGCTTTATTGCCTGGGCGATCTTCTGCCTGTCCCAAAGCAGGACGAAATCCGTGCTTCTTCCACAGAACCGGCCGTTTCTGCGTCCTCTTCATTGGACAGGCTTAATGTCGTTTCAAGAATTCTGATGCGGTTGCGGGGAGCTTGACGATGATTGCAAAAATTCTGGTTACCGGGCCGTTCGGGTCCGGTAAAACGACACTGATCGAACATGTCAGTGATGAGCAGTTTTCCGGCAAGGATGTGCCGACAACGGATGAGCTGGCCCAATACAAGGGTATGACGACGGTTGGTATGGATTTCGGCATCATTCACATCGACGATGGGCTTGATGTGCATCTGTTCGGCACACCGGGACAGGCGCGTTTCAATTTCATGTGGAAGATACTTTCGAAGGGAGCGCTGGGAGGGGTTTTTCTCGTCGATAGCGCCTCAGAGCGTGCACTGGCCGAGGCCGAGCAGATGATCAAGGTTTGGCACGACCTGCCCGATTTTTCGGTCGTCGTTGGCGTGACAAAGCAGGATGTCCCGGGCGCGGTCAGCCTTGAGACGATATCGGAGCGACTGAAGCTGGAGGACATCCCGATATTTACCATCGATGCCCGCAAACGCGAGGACAACCGCTTGCTCGTGATGTCCTTGCTTCAGGAGGTCCTGCTCACCAGCGAGACGGCTTCCGAGTATTCGTCGATGCCGCTCGACGCCGAACTTCCGGACTTCTGAGCCGGGATGCAGATCACCGGATACGGTAGATAGTCGACGGGTCCAGGCAGGCGGTGATTCAAGGGATTGATCCCCGGCACCAGCATTGTGACGTGCCATAGGTCCCTTTTCGGAAGGGGTTGCACTGGTGCCGCAATGCACTATCGTGCAACGGCACCGCACGTGCACAAGGGGGTCGCATGTTGATCCGAGTCGCCGCCTATTTGAGCATCGGTATGGGGCTATGTCTGGCTGTAGCCATGTTTCCCGCGCAGGCCAAGGCCGATCCGCTGGCGGGCAGTATCCAGCATGGCAAGCAGCTGTTCATGACGGCGCACTTCAATGGCAACGGACGCACCTGCAACACCTGCCATCGGGGGGAGGGCCGGACGGCAGGCATGCTGCCCAATGGTCAAACCATCCCGAGTCTCGGTAACGCGGCCGCGGTCTTCCCGCGCTACAACAAGAATGCCGGGAAGGTCATCACGCTGCAGCAGCAGGTGCATCGCTGCGTCATGGGGGCATTGCAGGGCACGCCGCCCGCCTATGACAGCGTGGAGATGACGGACCTGATCAGCTATCTGACCTCGTTGTCCGAGGGCAAGCCCATCGCCATGGGTGACACCCCGCAATAACCTGGATACCGGGCGTCTCCGGCGGCATCCCCGTATTGACCATATGCATATCGGAGCATAGCAAGCCGGCATGGATATCAACGGTATCATCCGCGGCATCAGCATCTGGGCCATTCCTGTCGTGTTCTCCATCGTGCTGCACGAGGTTTCCCATGGCTGGGTGGCCAACAGGCTCGGCGACGACACCGCCCGCTGGATGGGGCGGCTGACGCTGAATCCGCTGAAGCATGTCGATCCGCTCGGCACCGTACTGATCCCTCTGCTGTTGTTGGTGACGGGTTCCCCCTTCCTGTTCGGCTACGCGAAGCCGGTGCCGATCGACTACCGCAAGCTCAGGAACCCCAAACGCGACATGGTATGGGTGGCGGCGGCGGGTCCTGTGACCAACCTGCTGCTGGCACTGGCCAGCGCCGCGCTGCTGTACGCGGCGGCGCGGCTGCCCGCTGCCGGCTGGCTGACCCAGTGGCTCGGGCAGACCTGCCAGGCCTCGATCCTGATCAATATGGTGCTGTGCATCTTCAACCTGTTGCCGCTGCCGCCGCTGGATGGCGGGCGTGTGGCGGTGGGCCTGTTGCCGGGACCGGCGGCCTACCAGTTGTCCCGCATCGAACCGTTCGGCTTCCTGATCATCATCGTGCTGCTGATGACCGGCCTGCTGCAGAGCCTGATCGGTCCGCTGGTGATGGGGAGCGCCCGGCTGCTGATCGGTTGGGCGCTGACCGGCTGAATCCCGCCTAGCGCCCGAACGTCGACAACACGATGTGCTCGGGCTTGGTTCCGCGGCCGAGCACGATCATCTGGCTGGTCGGTTTGCCGTTGATGGCGATCTGCAGCTTATCGCCCGCGTGGTAGGGCATATCTGCGCCCATCGGCACGTCGAGCTCGAAGCGGTTCGTCTTGTCGGCGACCCCGTCGGCCATCGTCTCTCCCTTCCACATGGCCGACACATCGGTGCCCTTCGGCGCCTTGCCGATCAGCGGCAGCATGGTGATCGGTGCAGCCTGGGCCTGGCTGGCCAGCATCAGCAATGCTCCAAGGCCTGCGACATAGAGGTGTTTCATGTCGTTCCTCCTTCTCCCCGGTTCTTGCGAACCATGGCTCCATCCTAGTTTTCCCCGTTGCCACGATACCATAGGCAAATGGGGTAAAAGTATTCCCGGTCGGGGGGAGTCCACACGCGGCGGGCATGTTGCCATTTGCAGGCTATTTGTGTAGAAAGCGCGCCACTTCACACACCGCCTGTCAACGATTGTGCCTTCGGGCCGGGGCGGTGGAGGAAACAACAATCGGAGGACTTATGTCTCAGTTTACCATGAAGAACCTGCTTGAGGCGGGTGTGCATTTCGGGCATCAGACCCGTCGCTGGAATCCCAAGATGGCGCCGTACATCTTCGGCAGCCGCAACGGCATCCATATCATCGACCTGCAGAAGACGTTGCGCATGGCCAATGAAACCTACCAGTTCATGCGCGAACTGGCCGCTGCCGGCGGCCGCGTGCTGTTTGTCGGTACCAAGCGCCAGGCCGCCGACGCCATCCGCGAGGAATCGCTGCGCTGCGGCCAGTTCTACGTGAATCACCGCTGGCTGGGCGGCATGCTGACCAACTTCTCCACGATCCAGCAGTCCGTGCGCAAGATGAAGGATCTGCAGCGTCAGAAGGAAGAGGGTGTATTCGATCTGCTGACCAAGAAGGAAGGCCAGAGCCTGCAGAACGATCTGGACAAGCTCGAGCGCTCGCTGGGCGGCATCAAGGATATGGTGGGATTGCCCGACTGCCTGTTCGTCATCGATGTGCGCAAGGAGGAGCTGGCGGTCAAGGAAGCCAAGAAGCTCGGCATTCCGGTGGTCGCCGTCGTGGACACCAACTGCGATCCGTCGGATGTCGACTACATCATTCCGGGCAATGACGACGCCATTCGCGCCGTGCGCCTGTTCACCAGCAAGCTGGCCGACGCCATCCTGGAGGGTGCGGAGTCCTGGCAGGTCGAAAGCAGCGAAGACGCCGATTTCAAGCCGGAGGCGGCCGAGGCTGTCGAGGCTTCCGAGGAGGGCGATGTCGATGGCGAGGTCCCGGTGGCCGAGGATCAGGACGAGCTGTCCGAGGACGAAATCGAGGCGAATGCCTGAGTCGCGGCGCCATTAATTATTAACGGAGGATTGAATGTCGTTTACCGCTGCTGATGTGAAAAAACTGCGCGAGATTTCGGGCGCGGGCATGATGGACTGCAAAAAGGCGCTGGACGAGACGGATGGCGACATCGATGCCGCCGTCGACTATCTGCGCAAGAAGGGTCTGTCGGCCGCGGCCAAGAAATCCGGGCGCGTGGCTGCCGAGGGCATGGTGCTGGCCGTGGCCACCGGGGATTCCGGCGTGGTGATCGAAGTCAACTCAGAAACGGATTTCGTTAGCAAGAACGACAAGTTCCAGTCTTTTGTGAAGGCTCTGGCTGAGCTTATCGAGCATCGGAATCCGGCCGATGTTGAGGCGCTGAAGGTGCTGGAGTTCCAGCCGGGACAGACGGTGGAGCAGGCCCTGTCGCAGCTGATTGCCACCATCGGCGAGAACATGTCCATCCGCCGTTTCGTCCGTCATCAGGTGGCGGGTGGTACGGTGGCGGCTTATGTGCACGGTGCCGGCAAGATCGGCGTGCTGGTCGGGGTTTCGGGCGGCGATTCCGATGCCCTGAAGGACATGGCGCGCAACATCGCCATGCACGTGGCCGCTTCCAATCCCCAGTATATCGGCCGTGCCGATGTGTCGGCCGAGGCAGTGCAGCGGGAGAAGGCGGTCTTGAGCGAGCGGGCGGCGGCCAGCGGCAAGCCGGCCAATATCATCGAGAAGATCGTCGAAGGGCAGCTGAACAAGTTCTATGCCGAGGTCTGCCTGCTGGAGCAGGGGTTCGTGATGGACCCGGACGTGACGGTGGGCAAGGCGCTGGCCGCCGTGCAGCCGGGGGCGACCGTGGTTGCGATGACCCGTTTCCAGCTCGGCGAGGGCATCGAGAAGCAGGAATCGGATTTCGCTGCCGAGGTGGCCGCCCAGCTCCATGGCTGATCCATCCTCGGGGGAGTCTTCCCAGGCCTCAGGTGGCACCGGCCCGTACCGGCGGGTGCTGCTGAAGCTTTCCGGCGAGGTCCTGATGGGCCATACCGGCTATGGCATCGATGCCCAGACAATCGAACGCCTGGCCTCAGAGCTGATCGAGGTCAGGCGCAGCGGCGTCGAGCTGGCGGTGGTGATCGGTGGCGGCAATATCTTTCGCGGCATGAAAGGCACGGCGGCCGGCATGGACCGCGCCAGTGCGGACTACATGGGCATGCTGGCTACGGTGATGAATGCCATCGCCCTGCAGGATGCCATCGAACGCCAGGGCGAGGTCGTGCGTGTGATCTCGGCCCTGCATGTGCGGGAGGTGGCCGAGCCGTACATCCGCCGGCGCGCCATCCGCCATCTGGAGAAGGGGCGCATCGTCATCTTCGCGGCCGGCACCGGCAATCCCTATTTCACGACTGACACGGCTGCCAGCCTGCGCGCCATGGAGGTGCAGGCCGACGTGGTCTTCAAGGGGACCAAGGTCGACGGCGTATATACCGCCGATCCGGCCAAGGACCCATCGGCACGGCGTTACGCCGAACTGAGCTTCACCGAGGCCATCAACCGCCAGCTGGCCGTGATGGATTCCACGGCGTTGTCGCTGTGCCGGGATAACAACATGCCGATCGTCGTCTTCAATGTCACCCAGCCGGGGGATCTGCTGCGCCTGGTCCGTGGCGAAGCGGTCGGCACCAAGGTCTGGGAGGGAGGCAAGCCATGATCCAGTCGCTTGAGGAACGCATGAAGAAGTCCATCGCCGCCCTGAAGTCGGAGCTGGCCACGGTCCGCACCGGCCGTGCCAGCGTTTCCTTGCTCGATCACATCACCGTCAGTTACTACGATTCGGACATGCCGCTGAACCAGGTGGCGACGCTCAGCGTACCGGAGCCGCGCATGCTCATGATCGCCCCGTGGGAAAAGGGCATGATCCCGGTGATCGAGAAGGCCATCCTGAGCTCCGATCTCGGGCTGAATCCCTCGAACGACGGTGCGGCGATCCGCATCGTGCTGCCGGAGCTGACGGAGGAGCGCCGGCGGGAGTTCGTCAAGCAGGTGCGTCAGTACGGTGAGAAGGCCAAGGTGGCGGTGCGCAATATCCGCCGGGATGCCAATGACGACGTCAAGCGAAAGATCAAGGACGAGGGGATTTCCGAGGACGAAGGCAAGCGTCTGGCGGATCAGATCCAGAAGGTGACGGATCGCTATATTCACGAGATTGATCAGGTCATTGAGCATAAAGAAAAAGATATCCTGACCCTCTGATGCCATCCTCCCAGCCCCAGGCGGCAAACAGGGTGCCGGCGCACGTTGCGATCATCATGGATGGCAACGGCCGCTGGGCCAGGAAGCGGGGCCTGCCAAGGCTCGAGGGGCATCGTCGCGGCGCCCTGCTGGTGCGCGACGTGGTCGAATGGGCCGCCGATGCCGGCGTGCGCCAGGTTTCCTTCTATACCTTTTCCACCGAGAACTGGTCGCGCCCGAGGCTCGAGGTGCGCGGCCTGATGAATCTGCTTTCCATGCTGCTGCCGACGCAGGTGGCCGACATGCAGGCCAACGGCGTGCGCCTGCTGACGCTGGGCGATCTGTCGGCCTTGCCGGCCAAGGCCCGCCGGGCCCTTGAGCAGGCCTGCGCAGTCACCGCCGGCAACAGCCGCATCGATGCCATCCTGTGCCTGAACTACGGCGGGCAGCAGGAGATCGTGCAGGGCGTTCAATCCTATGCACGCTGGCTGCTGGCCCAGCCGAAACCGCTTGAGTGCCTGGAGGCTCTGACACCTCAGGGCTTTCGCGGCTTTATGTGGCGGCGTGAGCTTCTGCCCGTCGATCTGCTGATCCGCACCGGTGGCGAACGCCGCATCTCGAACTTCCATCTGTGGGATGCCGCCTATGCGGAGCTGTATTTCTGCGATGACTTCTGGCCCGATTTCAGCGAGCAGCACTTCAAGGAAGCGCTGGCCGATTATGCCGCGCGCGAACGGCGCTACGGCCGGACCAGCGAGCAGGTGTCGGGCCGATGAGCGAGCTGGGCAAGCGCATCCTGACGGCGGCGTTGCTGCTGCCGCTCGTCATCATCTGGCTGTTCTGGGTGCCTTCGCCGTGGTTCGACTGGCTGCTGGGGGGCTTTGCCATCCTGGCGACCGTGGAACTGTTGCTGTTGGTGAATATGCCGGTGGCATGGGGCTTTGCAGCCGCAGCGGCCCTGCTCTGGGGTATGCTGGTCGCCGGTGGCGATCCGCTGCTTGTGCTTTTCCTGCTGATGCTGGCATGGACGATGATCTTTCTGGCCTACGGCCGGTTCGGCGAGCCGCACATGTCCCGGGATTTCGGTGCCCTGGCGCATGCCCAGTGGATGATGATGTGGCTGCTGTTTTTCGTATGGGCCGTCAAACGCCTGCACGCCGTTGACGGCGGCATCCCGTTCATCGCCGGCGCCTGTGTCGGTATCTGGGCCTCGGATATCGCCGCCTATTTCGTCGGGCGCCGCTTCGGACGGACCAAGCTCTGTCCGGCGATCAGCCCGGGCAAGAGCGTCGAGGGCCTGGCCGCGGCGGTTCCGGCCGGGGTGACGGCCGCGGCGGTGATCTGGCATGCCGCTATCGCCATGCCGGTGGTCCAGGCCATCGCCATCGGGGTGGTGCTGGTGCTGGTGGGCGTCGCGGGCGATCTGGCCGAATCGGCGCTCAAGCGTGCCGTGGGGGCCAAGGACAGCGGCCGCTTGCTGCCGGGCCACGGTGGCCTGCTGGACCGTGTGGATGCCCTGCTGCCGGCCTTGCCGGCGGCAGGCCTGCTGTGGCTGGCGCTGCAATGACCATGACGCGCCTGACCCTGCTCGGCGCCACCGGCTCGATCGGTGCCAGTGCTGTGGATGTAATGCTGCGGCATCCGGAGCGTTTCTCGGCTCATGCCCTGGTCGGTTACCGCAATGTCGATCGCATGCGCGAAATCGCCCTGCAGCTGGCCCCCGAAAGGGTGGTGATGACCGATGCGGCGGCAGCCACGGCGCTGCGGGCGCAGCTGCCGCCGGCGATCCAGGTGGATGCCGGCATGGACGCGGCGGTGGATGCGGCGGTGGATGCGCGCGTGGACATGGTACTGGCTGCCATGGTCGGTTCGGTGGGTCTGCCGGCCGCATTGGCGGCGGTGCGTGCCGGCAAACGGGTGGGCCTGGCGAACAAGGAGTGCCTGGTGACCGCCGGCCATATCTTCATGGATGCGGCCAAGCGCTCGGGCGCTGTCGTGGTCCCCGTGGATTCGGAACACGCAGCGGTGCACCAGTGCCTGGCCGGGCATGATGCCGGCTCGGTGACCCGGATCATCCTGACGGCGTCCGGCGGCCCGTTCCGGGACCGGGATCCCGCCTCCCTGCGCGATGTCACCCCGGAGGAGGCCATTGCCCATCCGAACTGGGATATGGGGGCCAAGATCAGCGTCGATTCCGCCACGATGATGAACAAGGCCTTGGAGCTGATCGAGGCCCGCTGGCTGTTCGATATGCCGGCGGACAGGCTGTCGGCCATCATTCATCCCCAGAGCATCGTGCATGCCCTGGTCGAGTATCGCGACGGCTCGGTGCTGGCGCAATTGGCCTGGCCGGATATGCGGGCGCCGATCGCCTATGCCATGCAGACCGACCCCCGCCTGACGACGGGCATCCCGCGGCTGGATCTGGCCGTCAGCGGACGCCTGGATTTCCAGGCGGTGGACGAGGTCCGGTTCCCGGCCATGCGCCTGGTGCGGGACGTCATGCAGGGCCATGACAGCCTGGCCATCGCCATGAATGCCGCCAACGAGGTGGCCAACGAGGCCTTCCGGCAGCGCAGGATCGCCTTCACGGACATCGTGCCGCTGGTTACGCGGGTGGTCGACGGCATGCCCGGCCATTCCGTGACGGAGCTCGATGAAGTATGGTCCGTCGATGCCGAGGCGCGTCGCATCGCCGAGGATGCCGTCCAGAGTGCAGCGTGATATGGAAGGGAGATTTTCTTGCTTGAACTGATGCATACCCTGCATACGACGCTGGCATTCATCGTGGCGATCGCCCTGCTGGTGTTCGTGCATGAATTCGGGCATTTCATCGTGGCGCGCCGGCTCGGCATAAGGGTCGAGAAGTTCTCCATCGGCTTCGGGCCGGCCCTGCTGTCCTGGCGCAGCCGGGATCGCGAGGTCGAGTACGTGATCGCGGCGATCCCGCTCGGCGGTTATGTGAAGATGCTGGGCGAGACCCCGGATGAACAGGGGGAGGAGGCCAAGGCGGCGCTGAGCCCGGAGGAGCGGTTGCGCGCCTTCGACGTGCAGCCCGTATGGAAACGGGCCAGCGTGTCGGTGGCAGGGCCCTTGTTCAATTTTCTGTTCGCCATCCTGGCCTTCATGGTGGTCGGCTGGGTGGGCCAGTACGTGACTCCGCCGGTGGTGGGTGTGGTCTCTCCGGCGTCGGTGGCCGAACAGGCCGGAATCATGGCGGGGGACAGGATCGCGTCGGTCAACGGCCATGATGTCCGTTCCTGGACCCAGATCGAGGAGCATCTGAAGGATGCCGTGAATTCGGACGCGACGCTGGGAATCGAGCGTGGCGGTGCCATGACCCATGTGTCGCTGCACGTTCCGCCGAGCGCCAAGGAGCCGCTGCTGGTCAATGTTTCCGAATCGCTGGTCGGTATCAGTCCGGGCATGCGCGTGATGGTCGATTCGGTGCTTGCCGATTCGCCCTCGGCCAAGGCCGGCCTGCTCTCCGGTGACCTGATCAATCAGGTCGACGGCGAGGCGGTGCAGACGGTACGCGATTTTGTCGACGCCGTGCGCAGCCATGGCGGCAGGCGCATGGTGCTGAACGTCGAGCGCAAGGGCATCAATCTGATCGTGCCCATCGTGCCGGAAAAGACGGTGGACGGTGTGGGCAGAATCGGTGCCAGAATGGCGGCCGAACCGCTGCGCCCCCCCGTGCTCTACCGCATGGGCCTGATCGAGGGTGTGCGTTACGGCTTTGTCCGTACATGGGATATGACCGTGCTGACACTCGACGTCATGGGCAAGATGCTGACCGCCGCGATCTCGCCGGAAAACCTGGGGGGCCCGATCGCCATTGCCCAGTTGGCCGGCCGTACGGCCGAGCTCGGTTTCGCGTCGTTCTGCGCCTTCCTGGCGTTGATCTCGGTCAATCTCGGGGTTCTGAACCTGCTGCCGATCCCGATCCTGGACGGCGGCCATCTGGCCTATCTGGCCGTGGAGAAGCTGCGCGGACGTCCGCTGTCGCTGAAGATGATGGAGCGCACCCAGATGGTGGGCCTGACACTGATCGTCCTGCTGATGATCTTCGCGTTTTATAACGATCTATCACATTTGTTTCGGGGTTGAACGGCATGGGTAATCATTTTCTGCAGCGCATCATTCCGGGCCTGCTCGTGCTTGCCTTCTCATGCGTCGGCCCGGTTGATGGGGCGTATGCGGCAGATGCCCCCGCTGCGCCGGCCCAACCCCGTGTATTGAGCATCGACGTGGCCGGCAACCGCTTCATCGAAAAGGATACGGTGCTGGCGAATATCCAGACCCGGCCCGGGGATGTGCTGAGCCGCAAGCAGATCGGCCGCGACGTGCGCGCGCTTTTTGATACCGGTTATTTCTCCGACGTCAGTGTGGAGGGTATCCGCAACGACCAGGGGGTGCGCCTGGTCTTTCACGTTGTCGAGAATCCGGTTATCGGCGAGGTGAGCTTCAAGGGCAACCACGAGATCGAGGACAAGGTGCTGAAGTTCAAGCTGAAGATCCAGCCCGGTCGCGTGCTGAGCGATGCCATCGAGCGGCACGACATCAATACGATCCGCAGCATGTACCTGAAAAAGGGCTATTACCAGGTCGGGGTCAAGATCCAGACCACCAAACGCGCCGACGGACGCGAGGACGTCCAGATTCTCATCGATGAGGGCCAGATCACGCGTATCGTCCGCATCCTTTTCGTCGGCAACCATGCGTTCTCGGATGAGGAGCTGCGCGATCATCTGGCTTCGCAACAGAGCGGCTTCATCGCCTCATTCACCGACCGCGACGTGTTCCAGCAGGATCGGGTGGGCGCCGACGCCCAGCTGCTGATGCAGTACTACCAGGACCACGGCTATCTCGACTCCAAGGTCGAGTCCACGCTGGTGTCGCTGTCGGTCGACAAGAAGTCGTTCTATCTGACGTTCAATGTCTATGAAGGTCCGCAATACCGGGTCAGCAAGATCGACCTGCAGGGGGATATGGTTCCCAGCCGGGAGACCCTGGCCTCGGCGGTGACCCTGAAGCCGGGCGAGATCTACTCATTGCAGAAGCTGCGTGAAAGCATCGAGGCGATCACGGAGAAGGTCGGTGACGAAGGCTATGCGTTTGCCACGGTGACGCCGCTGTTCCATCGGGATCTGGGAAGCAATACCGTGGCCATCACGCTGGACGTGGAGAAGGGTCGCGAGGTCTATATCGAGCGCATCGATATCACCGGCAACCAGAAGACCGAGGATCACGTGATCCGGCGCGAGCTCAGGCAGGCGGAGGCCTCGCGTTATTCGGCCTCGAAGGTGAAGCGGAGCAAGGAGCGGCTCCATCGCCTCGACTATTTCGACGATGTGCGTGTATCCATGCCCCGCGCCGGCTCGGACGACCGGGGGAACATGAACATCGACGTCAAGGAAAAGAAGACGGGCTCCTTTTCCATCGGTGCCGGCTATTCGCAGCTCGAGAAGGTGATCTTCACGGCCAAGATGCAGGAGAACAACTTCCTCGGTAAGGGCTATACCACCAACATCAGCGCCGATGTCGGAGCCGTGACGCAGAACTTCAATACCAGCATCACCGATCCCTATTTCCTGGGCAAGGACCTG
>OBLQ010000017.1_pt1 | contig 46750 bp, 43 predicted proteins | sample 1519881 | NCBI WGS metagenome assembly OBLQ01 (sample SAMN01911456, study PRJEB22533) | soil metagenome | biome: Soil | place: Malaysia | collected 2012-04-30 | depth DG_metagenome m | reverse complement strand
CCCGCCTTCGACCCTCCCGAGCCGCTACTCCAGCCCGGTACACCCGCGCGAGCTGAGATCGATGCAACTCACTGAAAACAAAGGACGGGCCTCCGCGCAGCCCGGTACACTTTTGCAGCGGCTATTCGCGGACGATTTCGGCGTCGTTGAAATCGCGCAGCCGCGTTGTCGCGATTTTCGCCTAGGCGAATCTCGTGTCTCGTGCTTTAATGCGCCCAATTCCGGGACGTCGTCCGAATCCAAAACAGTGGAACAGCAGGGAGGAACTCTGATGGATACCGACAGTAAGCTCACACCCCTTCGCGTTGCGCTCGTTGTGGTTGGGATCATTTTCATCGTTGGCGTGTATCCTTTGACGATCGTTTGGCCCTCGGGATGGGCGTGGCACACGGGCGGTCCCTCGATGTACCTGCAGATGATCTTGGGCATCTATGCGACGCTCGGAGTGTTTCTGCTACTGGCCGCACGGAACCCGCTCAAGAATCTCAGCCTCATCTGGTTCACCGTTTGGTCGAGTGTTTTTGCTGCTGGCCGCGCGGAACCCGCTCAAGAATCTCAGCCTCATCTGGTTCACCGTTTGGTCGAGTGTTGTGCACGGGGGAATCATGGCGGAACAGGCCTTGGTTTATCCGGAGCATCACGGACATTTGGTCGGTGACGTGCCCGCTATGTTGGTGATAGCCATTGTGCTCGCGATCCTCACGCCTCGTGCCGCAAAGGCGGGGGCGTAGCCGGAACTGCGCTCTCCGAATCGCGACACAACTCATAGCTTCAAACGGCGCTGCTCCGGGATCCTAAGTCACCGAAGCTCCCGAGCCGCTACTCCAGCCCGGTACAGTTTTGCGCGGGCTACTCGCGGACGATTTCGGCGTTGTTGCCGGGGGCGACGAGGCGAACGAAACATTGCGGTTCCTGCCGACGTATCAGACACAAACGCCGTCTGCCATGCTGCCAGGCCACGAAGGCTTCCTTGCAACAAGGATGGAGGTGGCCGTTGATGGTCATTTTGCGGGCTGTGCTGATCGGAATGCTGGTCGTAATGGTGGGGACGATCCCGCGGAACGTGATGTTCTGGATCAATCTCCATCATTACTCAAGCGTGCCGTGGGCGGTGCCGCTCACGGCCGTTTATTTGTGGTTCTTCTGGCGATATCTGAGGGGAGAAGGCCCTCCTGCAGAGACCGCCGAGTTACGGCACTCCAGTTTGCGGGCCAACCGCATCTCTGGCCGCCTCTGGTGGTGGGCCTTGCTCTCGGGCGTACTCGGCCTGGTTGCGCTGGTCTTCGCGCTGCGTGTGGCGAATCGGATGGTAGTGTTGCCGCAGCAAGGCGTTCCGGATCTTTCGCACGTTCCCAAGATTACGGTGCTCTCTTTACTACTGATGGGCGCGCCCGTCGCCGGAATCATCGAGGAGTCCGCGTTCCGGGGATACATGCAGGGCCCGATTGAGCGGCGCTACGGGCTGTTCGTGGCGATACTAATCACCGGCACGATGTTTGCGGTCGCGCACATGGACTTCACGCCAATCCTCTGGCCATACTACGTCGCAGTAGCCGCCATTTACGGTACGGTCGCCTATGCAACCAATTCGATTCTGCCGGCGATCGTGTTGCACACGGCCGGGAATATTTTCTCGAACCTCGATCTGTGGTTGCATGGCCAGGCCGAGTGGCAGGCGTCATCCGGCGGCGCCCACCTTATATGGCACTCTGGAACTGACGCGTCGTTTTGGATTTCCGTCGCGGCAACCTCGCTTGTGGCGGCCGCTGCCGTGTGGGCCTACGCTAGACTCGCTACCGTGGCGGCCATGCATGACACCAGGAGAACGGCCATTGATACAACCAGAGCCTAAGCCGTCCAACGAAGCAGCGGCGGCTTTGGCATCGAATGACCGGCTCGCCAAACGCCTGCGCGGATTCGGCCCGCTCGGAATTCTCGCGATCCTCGTCATCCTTGCCGGCAACGTACTCATCGTGCCTCTCAGCGCCGTCCTAGTCTTGGTGTGGGCCTGGCGGTCGTGCACGCCGTGGCGCGAACTCGGTTACGTGCGGCCTAGCAATTGGATCAATACTCTCCTCCTGGGGATCGTTTTCGGCAGCGCGTTCAAGTTACTAATGAAAGTGTTCGTGATGCCGCTTCTCGGGGCCAGTCCGATCAATCAGGCCTACCACTACCTGGCTGGAAACCCGGCCGCTATCCCGGGAACACTTTTCGCCGTGATTGTCGTCGCGGGCTTTGGAGAAGAGACTGTGTTCCGGGGATATATGTTCGAACGCCTCGGTAAGCTCTTTGGAAACAGTGTCGGTGCAAAAATATCAATCGTATTGTTGACCTCGCTATTTTTTGGATTGGTTCACTACCCTGACCAGGGGCTTGCTGGCGCCGAACAAGGTACGATCACAGGACTCGCCTTTGGCACCATCTTCGCGTTTACGGGCCGCATATGGATGCTGATGATTGCGCACGCCGCATTCGACCTAACGGCTTATGCGCTAATCTATTGGAACCTCGAATCCGGTGTTGCCCACCTGCTCTTCAGGTAGCCAAGCCCGATTAACGGGCCACCGCGCAGGTGCCCGCCGGAATTATCTGGTTTCCCCGCTGGAGAGGCACGTTACTGTACCGCGCCGCGTTCGAGGAGGGCGGGCTCTCTCCAGCCCGGTACTGTTTTGCGTGGGCTATTCGCGGACGATTTCGGCGTTGTTGCTGGGGGCGACGAGGCGGACGAGGCGCTGCCCGTCGAGGTAGAGGTCCACTTCGAGGTCTTCGGTGTTGACGCGCAGCTCTTCGAGCTTCTTGCCGTCGATCTGCTGGCTGCCAAGCGATTCGACGGTGACCGTCCCCGGCGTCAGTTCCTGCGGAACGAGTACGGAAAAAGTCTGCGTGCCCTTCTTGTTCCAGTCGTAGAGTCGCGCCAGCACGGCGTAATGGTCGTAGAGATTGTTGTCGAGTACGGCGATCTGCGGCGACTTGAACGTGAACTGCTGGGTGTAGGGCTTCGCGCCCGCAAGGCGCAGTTCAATCGTAGCCGTCGGGCCGCTGAAAGAGATGCTGGAGGACGCTTTCTTCGCGCCCTGCGTGGACCATTCGTAGCGCGCCGGAGTGCCGTCGGCGTGCAGCTCCAGAGTTCCGGAGACGCGCATCTCGCTCCCCTCCGACTTTATCTCCGTGGTACCGCGAGCGATCCACTTATCGCCGCTGCGGCTGATTTCAAAATCTTCCTTGCCCACCTCTTGGCCGTTGACGAGGATGCGGAATTTTCCCTTATCCGGCGTGAAGATCGATGCCGGGCCGGGACGAGGCGACGAAAATGCGGCCGTGGCGACCAGAAGCGCTGTGCCCGCGGCGATCGCGAAGGCGAGCAGGCGGCGTTTCATCCAGCTCATGCGGTCACCTTAGGAAAAATTCCGAGCGCGAGAATTCGCTCCACCACGCGCGCCGGTTCGGTGTTGGTCTCCACGCAGTAATCGGCGAGTTGGTACGTGGGCAGCCGCTCCTCGTAGAGACGCCGGAAGCTGGCCTCGTCGCGGAACAGCGGACGGTCGGTGATTTGCGCGCAGCGGACCAACAGCCCCTCGATCGGGCAGCGGAGCCAGATCAGGACGGCGCCGTGGTCGCGCAGCAGCGCCAGATTTTGCGGCTGCGCGAGCGTTCCGCCGCCGAGCGAGACGATGCGCGGTTTCCCCGACTCCTCGGACTCGGCGACGACGCGCGCCAATTGTTCGTGCTCGATCCGGCGGAATTCGGGCTCCCCTTTGCGCGCGAAAATCTCCGGAATGGAGAGGCGTGTCGCCTCGGTAATGCGCTTGTCGAGGTCCACGTTCATCCATCCGAGCTGGCTGGCGAGCAGCCGCGCGGTCGTGGATTTACCGCTGCCCATGAACCCGGTCAGGCACACCAGCTTGCGGATGCGGATATCGGCTGTCATCTGGTTCAAAACGCCGGGCGCAGCGGGACGGTCCAATCACTCCCGCTTGCGGATGTTGATTGTACCATCGAAGGAGGTCAGTTCCACCTTGGCGCGGCCGTCGTTGAAGGTTCCGAAGAGGCTGTTGCCGTAGCGCGATCCGGAATGCTCCCTATGGGCGGGCGGAGTCAGCTTGGCTTCGTTGTTCACTTTGCCCTTGAGCGATGTCGCGCTCAGATCGAAAGAATCGCCTGGGGAGAACTGGACGTCGATGACGCCGCTGTAGTTTTTCAGCAGGTACATGCCGTTGGGAAGAAACTCGCCGTTGAAGAGGATGTTTCCCGTGGACGTTTGCGCCCGGACGTGGTAGCTGCGGAGATCGATGAGCCGGAAATTTCCACTGATGGAGGAAACCTCAAGCCGCCCAGCGCACCGCACGCACTGGAACGATCCGCCCACCGTCTTCACCGTCAGATAGCCCGCGGCATCCGCGAGGTCAACGCCCGCGCCCACGGTTTCGACGTTCATATCTCCGAGCACGTTGTTGACGGTGACGCCGCCGGAATCATCGTGAATCTGAAGCTCCGCATCCTCCGGGACGTTGATTTCATAGTCCACGCGCAGATCTTCCGGAGAAACCGTGTCCGACGCCCGGTCCGTCATGATATCCACGCGGTTCCCGGTCTGTTCGGCGATGGCTTGGACCTGCTTGCTGGCGCGTGTCGCCGTCACCATGACTTCGCTTTTGGTCCAAGCGCGCACCGTCACGATGCCGCTGGGATTGTGCAGTGTGATCACCGGGTGCGCATCCACCTTGAAGTGGCGCACGACCCGGTCGGGCGAGGCGGATGCCGCGCCGCACAGCAACAGGCCTGCCGTCAACAGCCCGGCAACCTTCACTTGCCACTGCGCCGGAAGAGCGGGTTGGGTACTCATTGGCCGTACTCTCCACGCTCGGAGATCTGTGCGAGGAGGTCAGCCTTCTGCTGAAAAGCTCCGTACAGATAATCGCGAGCTACTTCATTTTGGGGTTCTTCGCGAACGCTCTTTTCACACAAAGCAATATAGTTGTCAACGATCGCGAGGTTTTGGTGCAAGGAAGCAGTGACTGCGGAATTGCCTGGAAGGGAGGAGATCATATCGCGCTCAGCGGTGTCGAGCTGGGCGCTGAGCGGATTGGTGAAAATCTGCGTCCGTTCCATCCAGCGGGTATCAATCAGTTGCTTGTTGGTGGGCCCGATCAGCGCCACGCCCACGGCAATCAGCGCAATCAGATAGGCACCGGCCAGCGCGGGACGCGAAACGACGGCAAACAGGTCATCGAGCCAGCGCGTGAGACTCAGAACCTTCCGGCGGTGGCCTTCGTGGATCAAGCCCTCCTGCTCGAGTTGCGTCCGGAGCGACGTCCACAGTCGGGATGGAGGATCGACTTCAGCGGCCCAGTTATGAGCAGCCTGTCGAATAGCGCCGAGATCGTCGGCCAAGCTACGGCAGCGCGGGCAATCGCGCAAATGCTCCCGGGCAGCCGCCGGCCGTTCGCCATCCATCCATGCATCGAGTTGGTTCAGAAATTCGTAACAAGCGCTCATACCCATGTTTCAATCCTCGCCGCTGGTCGCGCTCTCAGCGGCCCGGCGATCCTCGCGAGCCTTGGCGCGCACCGTTTCGTGCAGCAACTCGCGCAGGCGCATCCGCGCTTTGTGGAGTTGCGATTTAGAATTGCCGATCGAACAGCCCATAATTTCCGCTATCTCGTTATGTTCGTATCCCTGCACATCGTGCAGTACAAAGACCGCCTTGTAGCCGGGCGGCAACTGGTCGACCGCTCGCTGAAGGTTCACGCGATCCAGCGAACCGGTCAACCTCACGTCGGGCGTTCCGAAATCCCGGCCCGGCGCCCCGGACTCTTCGTCGGGCTCGGTGACTTGATCGAGCGAGGCTTCCTTGCCCGACTTCTTTCGGAGTTTCATGAGAACGACGTTGACCGCGAGGCGGTGCAGCCAGGTGGAAAACGCCGACTCTCCCCGGAACGTCGCGATCTTGCGGAAGAGTTGGAGAAAGGCTTCCTGAGCCAGATCCTCTGCTTCCGCGGTATTCCCGACCATCCGAAGGCACAAGGAATAAACCCGGCGGCTGTGCAACTCGTACAGGCGTTCGAACGCCGCCGCGTCACCGCGCTGGGCAAGCCGGATCGCCTCCGCTTCCGGGAGTTCCCCAGTTTCGATTCGTCTCGTTCGGGCCACGCTACCCGTCGGGACGCATCCTTCAGTGCGATGCGTCGGCCGCTCCAGAAGTTGTACTTGCCTTTCCTGCCGCAAAACCGTGGTCCCTCCAGGCCGTCGGCCGCTGGTGGTAGCGGATAAGACCTGTTGGATGCAAGGAGTCGCCCGCAAGTCTCGACTATTTTCTTCGCAATTGCGCGATTCGTCCAGCGAAGTTCCAGACATCACTGACAGCTGATGACATCGCGCGATGTAATTCGACATGTCGGCACTTCGAAAGCTCATGTCGCAGCCACTGCCCCCGAATTACGCAGGGGCGCGGGAAAGGCGGGTCTTCACGCGTAGGCGCTCCGGTGCCGGCGGGGCATCGAGTTCGCTCGCCAGCGCCGAAAGCTGCTCCGCCGGCAAACTGCGTAGGAACGACTTGAACAGGACTTCCGTTTCGCGGAGGCAGGTGTTGAAGTCGTAGTGAAGATGATCGAGCTTCATCCATGCGTCGCCGGGTTGTACGGTAAGGCCCTTCGAGATGTCGCCAGCCGCTTCGCAAAATTCACGCTCAAGCTGTTGGAGTGTGCTCGCGAGGATGCGCAGTTTGTGGAAAAAGCGAGAGCGATCGCGGATGAGCACGTGGTGGAGGATTGCATTCCATGAGGCAGCACTCTGCGCCGTGTTGCCCCGGAAAAACTTGGCGTTCAATGGTTCGACAGCGGGCAAGCGGTCAACATGGCGACCGCGAATGGAGATCGTGCCGCAGAAAAAGCTTAGCGAGACAGCCAATCGCCCCAGCAGATCAGCCGCCACGGAGACCTGCTGGCGCGCGCAGACGAGTTCTCCGCGAGCACGAAGGGAGAGCGCATCGTTGAGCGCCACGCTCATCATGGCGTACAGGCACTCCCACCGGCGGACGACGGCGTCGAAAATCTGGGTCTTCTCACGCGGCAGCACCGTCGCCCAGTCTTCCGACGCCCGGTGACGAACAGAACCCGACAACCTATTGCGCCTTGAGAGCACAACTGCCCCCGACCTGATAGATTGGGGAATTATACCACCGGTGTCCAGCAGCAGCTGGTTTCTTGACGGTCCGGGAAGCGGCCCGCTATACTGCCGCCCGGTTCACCGCGAAGTCCCTCGCCGCGGAAAGGATCGCCCCGTTGGAATTTGAGCCGCTCGACCAGTTCCTGCAGCGCCGCAAGAAGCTGAGCGAAATCGAGTCTCTGGGCTATGCGCCCTACCCGCACAAGTTTGCCTGGACGCACACGCCACGGGAGATCGGCGAGCAGTTCGGACAACGGAGTGCAGAAGAGTTGTCCGCCGAACGCGTGGACGTGCGAGTGGCGGGGCGCATTCTGGCGCTGCGGCCGCACGGGAAGGCCGGATTCGCGCACCTGGCGGGCGACGGGGCGCGACTGCAGGTGTACGTCCGGCTGGACGTCGTGGGCGAAAAGGCGTTCAAACTGTTCCAGCTCCTGGATCTCGGCGACATCATCGGCGTATCCGGCCATCTGTTTCGCACCAAGACAAACGAGCTGACCGTGTGGGTCGAGCATCTCGAGCTGCTGAGCAAGGCGCTCCTGCCGCTGCCGGAGAAGTGGCACGGGCTCGCCGACGTGGAGATGCGCTATCGCCGGCGGTACCTGGACCTGATCGTGAACGATCGCACGCGGGAGATTTTCCTTCGCCGCGCGCAGATCATTCGCGCGCTGCGGCGGTTTTTCGACGAGCGCGGCTACGTGGAAGTGGAAACGCCGATGATGCATCCGATTCTGGGCGGGGCCGCCGCGCGGCCTTTTGTGACGCATCACAACACGTTCGACATGGATCTGTATCTGCGGATCGCGCCGGAGCTCTACTTGAAGAGATTGGTGGTGGGCGGACTCGATCGCGTGTATGAGATCAATCGTAATTTTCGCAACGAAGGGATCGACGCAATCCACCAGCCCGAATTCACCATGCTCGAGTTCTACCAAGGGTACAGCGATTATCTCGAGCTGATGGACTTGACCGAAGATCTGCTTCGCGGCCTCGCGACGAAGATTTGCGGAACCTCCAAAATCCCTTGCGGCGAAACCGAGATCGATTTCAGCAGGTTCGAGCGTCTGACAATGCGCGAAGCGATCTGCCGATTCTGGCCGGCGGGAGCGGGCGCGCCGCCGAACCCGAACGAGCTCGCCACGCCGGGGCGTCCGCGGGCGATCGCCGAACACTTCAACTCCTATGCGCGCTCGCATGGGGCCGACGTAATTGAAGGCGTTGCGAATCTCTCGGATGGCGAGCTCGTGGGACAGTTGTTCGAAGTCGTCGCCGAGGAACATTTGGTGCAGCCGACGTTCATTTTCGACTTCCCGGTGGAAATCTCGCCACTCGCGAAATGCCGCGAAGACGACCCTACGCTGGCCGAGCGCTTCGAATTGTTCATCGCCGGCATGGAGATTGCGAACGGTTTTTCGGAATTGAACGATCCTGCCGATCAGGAACGGCGTTTCCGCGCGCAGGTCGAAAAAGGCGGAGAGGAAGCCCCGAAAGAGGTAGATATGGATTACGTGCGGGCTCTCAGTCACGGCTTGCCACCCACCGCCGGCGAAGGAATCGGAGTGGACCGGCTGGTGATGCTTCTGACGAATTCCCGCGCGATCCGCGAAGTCATTCTGTTTCCGCTACTGCGGGCCGAAGCGGCGGAAGGCCCGGATGCGGCCACCGACACTCGGGCGGACGAAAGACCAAAATGACGTTCGAATGGCTGGTGGCGCTGCGGTATCTGCGGTCGCCGAACCGGCCGGCGGTGCTGCGTCTGGTGACGCTGCTGGCGGTAGCGGGGGTGGCGGCCGGCGTGATGACACTGGTCATCGCGCTTTCCATGAACACGGGTTTTCGTCAGGCCATTCGCGATCGCCTGCTGAGCGTCACCGCGCACGTAAACTTGAAACCCGTCAGCCCCGAAGGCATACATGACTATCGTTCCCTGATGGCGCGGCTGAAAGACACGCCCGGGGTCCGCTCCATCGAGCCGGCCGTGTATAACACCGTTCTTCTCTCGTGCGGCGGCCGCGCGCGGGGAATCGTCTTGAAGGGAGTGGACGCGAACCTCGAGCTGCAGGCGAGCGGAGCGCTGCGGCACATCGTGGCGGGCGCCGCAAATTTCGCGCCCGACGCCGACGGGATTTCCGCGCTGGTGATCGGCCGGCTGCTTGCCGACGACCTGAAGATTTCCGTGGGCGATTACGTCTCGCTGACGAGCCCGCAAGGAAACCTGACGCCGTTCGGAATGCTGCCGCGGTCGCGGCGCTTTCGCGTGGCGGGGATTTTCGACTCGGGCTTTTACGACTACGATTCGAACTGGGCCTTCGTGACGCTCGCGGCGGCGCAGGGATTGGCGGGCGTCGGAGACGTGGTGAGCCTGCTCGAGGTGCGCGTGACCAGCCTGGACGACGCCCGCGCGGTCGCCGACGATCTCGTGCGCCGCGCCGGCCCCGGTTTTACGGCCACGACGTGGATGGACGAGAACCGCGCGCTCTTCCGAGCGCTGAGCCTGGAAAAACTGGTGACCGCGCTCTTCATTGGACTGATTACGTTCGTGGCCGGGCTGAATATCCTGGTCGTGCTGACGATGACGGTGACCGATCGCGCTCGAGACATCGCCGTATTGATGACCACGGGCGCGCGTCGCCGGCAGATACGAAGGATCTTCGTGCTGCAAGGCCTTGCTGTGAGCATTATCGGGACGGTCGCCGGACTTTTGGCCGGTTACGGCTTTGCATGGATTGCAAATCGCTGGCGGCTCATTCCCCTCAATCCCGAAATTTACGCCATTCCCTACGTTCCATTCCGTGCAAACAGTCTCGATGCCATCTGGATCGCGGGGGCAGCCCTCGCCATCAGTATCGCTGCGACGATTCTTCCGGCACGCTCCGCGGCGAGAATTCTCCCCGTCGAGATCCTCCGTTTCGAATAGCGCCGCCGGTTCGTACGATTTGTCGCCGCGTCAGGAGCGCGGTGCCTGGGCACGGGAGGGCCGGCTGCGCGCGATCACTGAACTCTCCCGCATCCGCGCTTGCGTTCGTTGCCGAGCGAGTTGGCGTGCTAAAATGATTCAGGCCGCGAACATAGATGAAAGGTTGCCAAAATTTGGCACTGGCCTTACCCGGGATAAGGAAGAATCAGGGATAAGTGTGAAAAGAATTTGGATAAGATTCCGGAGCCGGAAAGACTAGTTGCAAGCAAAAGAAGGACATACCGTACGGGAAGTTCGGCATCTAAAGTGTGATAGAAGTGGGCGGTGATGCAGAGCCAGACGAGCGCGGGTGTAGCGATGGACGGATTGCAATCGGCATCGGTCCCAAGCTCCGCGGAAATCCTGCGGGCGGAGCGCCTGCGCAAGATCTTTCGATCGGGCGCCGAAGAAATCACGCCGCTCGACGGAATCGATTTTTCGGCAAAGCGCGGTGAAATGATCGCCATCGTCGGACCGTCGGGTGCGGGCAAGAGCACGCTTTTGCACTTGTTGGCGGCGCTGGACACTCCGACAAGCGGTGCAGTATACTTCGCCGGGAATTCACTTCGTTCGCTGAGAGAGGCGGAACTGGCAGAGTATCGCAACCGGGCCGTGGGTTTCGTCTGGCAGCGGCATCACTTGCTGCCCGATTTCACCGCTGCCGAGAACGTGGCGATGCCGCTGCTGGTGCGAGGGAAGGCGCTGGGTCAGTCCCTCGAAGCGGCGGAGGTTTGGCTGAGGGAAGTGGGGTTGGCCGGTCGCGCGGGGCAACGCGCGGGAGATCTCTCGGGAGGCGAACAACAGCGCGTAGCAATTGCTCGAGCGCTGGTAAACGAGCCCCTCTTGCTGCTGGCTGACGAGCCGACGGGAGATCTGGACGAGCGGAGCGCCGAAGGTGTATTCCAATTGATCGAGCGGCTGCACCGATCTCACCACCTCACTTCGATTCTCGCAACACACAACCTGTCGTTGGCGCGGCGCGCGGACCGTGTGCTGGCCTTGCAGCACGGGAAACTGGCTCCGAGCGCAGAAGCGCTCGCCGGCGAGGCGGCTGGTACAGCGCAGCCTGCGGGCGTTGGGGCGAGAAGCCCGGGAGGACGTGGGTGAACCGTGTTTGAACGCTACACAGAGAAGGCGCGGCGAGTGATCTTTTTCGCGCGGTACGAGGCGAGCCAGTACGGCAGCCCGTACATCGAGACGGAGCACTTGCTGCTTGGCCTACTGCGCGAGGATAAGGCGCTGGCGAACCGTTTTCTGCGCACACACGGCTCCATCGAGTCGATCCGCAAAGAGATCGAATCGCGCATCACCGTTCGCGAGCGCATTTCCACGTCGGTCGAAGTGCCTCTCAGCCAGGAATGCAAGCGCATCCTCAACTACGCCGCGGAAGAAGCCGAGCGGCTCGGCCACAAGCACGTGGGAACGGAACATCTGCTCTTGGGAGTTTTGCGGGAGGAGAAATCCTTTGGCGCCGAAATCCTGCTGGAACGAGGATTACGGCTTTCCACCGTGCGCGAGGAATTGGCGCGCAGCACGGGAGAGAAGGTGCCTGTGAACCGGCCAAAAGAAGCTTCGCTGCTTGCTGAGTTTAGCCGCGATCTGACCCAATCGGCGATGGAAGGACAGCTCGATCCGCTGGTGGGCCGGGATAGCGAGCTGGAGCGCGTGGTCCAGATTCTGTGCCGCCGGACGAAGAACAACCCGGTGCTGATCGGCGAGCCGGGCGTGGGCAAAACGGCGATCGTGGAAGGCCTGGCGCAGCGCATCGCCGACGGCGACGTTCCGCCGTTCCTGGCCGACAAGCGGATTCTTTCTCTCGATCTTTCACTGATCGTGGCGGGCACGAAGTATCGCGGCCAGTTCGAAGAGCGGCTGAAGACCATCATGAAAGAATTGATGGAGAGCCAGAACGCGATCGTGTTCATCGACGAACTGCACACGCTGGTGGGAGCGGGATCGGCCGAGGGATCGCTCGATGCGGCCAACATTCTGAAACCGGCGCTGAGCCGCGGCGAAATCCAGTGCATCGGGGCAACGACACCCGCCGAATACCGCAAGTCCGTCGAGAAGGACCGCTCGCTCGAGCGGCGGTTCCAGGCCGTGAAAGTGTCGGCTCCCGGAGAAGACGAAGCGATCCACGTGTTGCAGGGCGTGCGCGACCGCTACGAAAAATTCCACGCAGTGACCTACACGGAGGAGGCCGTCCGCTACGCCGTGTATCTTTCGAACCGTTACATTCCGGACCGCTTCCTGCCGGATAAGGCGATCGACCTGCTGGACGAAGCCGGGTCGCGCGTCAAGCTGCGCCAAGCGATGCTGCCGGACGAAGTGGCCGAGGTGCAGAAGCGCGTGAAATTCATCACGCACCGGATGGAGACTGCGATCGCGAACCACGAGTTCGAGAAGGCGCGGTTCTACTCGGAGGAGGAGCGGAAGGAAAAGGAGCATCTGCGGACGCTTCGCGAAAAGCTGAAGATCGACGAGTCGTCTACCGGCGTAGTCACGCGCGAAGACATCGAAGAAGTGGTGGCGCGCTGGACGGGCATCGCGGTGACCTCGATCAAGGAAGACGAGCAGCAGAAGCTGTTGCGCATCGAGGAAGAGCTGCATCGGCGCATCATCAGCCAGGAGAAGGCCATCACGGCGCTGGCGAGGGCCATACGGCGAAGCCGCGCAGGGCTGAAGGCGCCCGGCCGCCCGGTGGGCTGCTTCCTGTTCCTGGGGCCGACCGGCGTAGGCAAGACGGAAGTGGCGCGACGCCTCGCGGAGTTCCTGTTCGGCAGCGAGAAATCGCTGATCCGCTTCGACATGTCGGAATACATGGAGAAGCACTCTGTTTCGAAGCTGATCGGGGCGCCCCCAGGGTACGTGGGATACGAAGAAGGGGGGCAGCTGACAGAACGCGTGCGGCGCACGCCGTATTGCGTGATCCTGCTCGACGAGATCGAGAAGGCGCATCCGGATGTGTTCAACATCCTGCTGCAAGTGTTCGAGGACGGCCAGTTGACCGACGGGCTGGGCAACACGGTCGATTTCCGCAACACGATCATCATTCTGACGTCGAACCTCGGCGCCCGCCAATTGCAGAAGCATGCGGGGTTGGGATTCCAGTCGGCGGACGTCATGGCGGCGGCGAAGAGCCAGGACGACATGGTGATGGGCGAGGTCAAGCGGGCTTTCAATCCGGAATTTCTGAACCGATTGGACGAGGTGATTCTGTTCAACTCGCTCACGGACGACGACCTGCTGCAAATCATCGACTTGCTCATCGGCCAGATCAACGAGACGCTGGTGCACCGGCAGGTGCAGATTGCGATCACGCCCGAGGCGCGCCAGTGGATTCTCGAGAAGACCTGCAGCGATCGCAACTATGGCGCGCGGCCGCTCCGGCGCGCGCTGCAGAAGTACGTCGAAGACCCACTGTCGGAGGCTCTCATCCAAGGCGGACTGCAGAGGCCCGCGACGCTGGAGATTTTCCTTTCCGGCGACGGCCTGTCGTTCCGCCCCGTGGCGGAAGCAACCCCGGTGGCCCACTAAGAATCCTACACGCGCGAGCCGGGTCAAACGCATCCGGCGGGGGAGCAAACAATCTTGGGCGGGGACTGCGGCCTTGAATAGAGCCATGGCCGCGAGCAAGAAGACATTTTTGCGCGCGTTGGGAATCGCGGTCGTCGTGTGTCTGGCGCTCCTTCCTTTCGGACAAGTGCTTTGGGCTCAGCAAGAGCAGGGGCCCGGGGCGACCCAATACGTCATCACCAAGATATTCTTCGAGGGCAACCGGCGAATCCGGCGAGATACGCTGATGGCGCGCATTTTTTCCCGCCAGGGCGACCCCTACAACGTCGACGCAGTCCGTCGCGACTTCCAGGCGCTGTGGAACTCGCAATTTTTCGAAGACATCCGCCTCGAAGTGCAGAACGATCCCGATCAAGCGAACGGGAAGATTCTCGTGTTCTACGTTCAGGAAAGGCCGATCATCCGCCGGATCGAATACAAGGGGAACAAGTCGGTCACCGAATCGGATATTCTCGATGCGTTCAAGCAGCGGAAGGTCGGGCTCTCCGTCGAAAGCCAGTTCGATCCGACGAAGGTCAAGCGCGCGGAGGTGGTGATCAAGCAGTTGCTCGCCGAGCACGGGCGGCAGTTCGCCACGGTGAAGCCGACGTACGAACGCATCGCCGCCACAAACGCCGTCAAGCTGGTGTTCAATATCGACGAAGGCCCCAAGGTGAAAGTCGGAAGCATCGTTTTCAAGGGAAACAAGGCTTTCTCGAGCCGAAAGCTGCTGCGCACCATGAGGCATGACCGTCCGATCGCCATTCCGCTCGGCTTCACTTTCATTCCCATCATGAGCAAGACCTACGACCGTCCCAAGCTCGATGAAGACCTTGAAGTGGGCGTTCGCGGGCTATATCAGGATAACGGCTACTTCAAAGTAAACGTGAACGTGGCGAGCGTTAAGACGGTGGACCTGAAGCGCGGCGGGATTCCCGGGCCGTGGCCTCTGGTGGGCGCGAAACACGGCAAGGCGACCAACATCGTTGTGTCCATTGATGAGGGCGAGCAGTACCGCATGGGGAAGCTCCTGTTCCGCAGCGCGGACCCCGACGAAGGACTGATCTTCAAGCCCGAGGTGCTGCAACGGGTGTTCCCGCTGAAGGATGGCGACATTTTTTCGGCCGACAAGATCCGCAAATCGCTCGATACGTTCCGGAAACTGTACGGAGAATACGGATACATCGATTTCACGGCGGTGCCGCTTTTTGATGTGGACGATGCGAAAAAGATCGTGAACTTAACCCTCCAATTCGACCAGCAGAAACAATTTTTCGTGCGGCGCATCGAGTTTTCCGGCAACACCACGACGCGCGACAAAGTGATTCGCCGCGAGCTCTTGCTCGACGAGGGGCAGGTCTTCAATAACCGGATGTGGGAATTGAGTCTCCTGCGCCTCAACCAGCTCGGTTATTTCGAAAAGATCAAGCCCGAGGATGCCGAACTGAAGAGGAACGTAAAGGCCGGCACGGTGGACATCAAGCTGAAGGTGAAAGAGAAGGGCAAACAGTCAATCAGTTTTTCGGGCGGCGTCAGCGGACTCAACGGCAGCTTTGTCGGGTTTTCCTATCAGACGAACAACTTTCTCGGGTTGGGCGAGACGCTTACAGTGGCAGCGCAGGTGGGCAGCATTCAGAAGGATTACCGGTTCGGTTTCACGGAGCCCTATCTCTTCGACCGTCCGATCTCCACGGGATTTACGGTCTTCGCAAGCAAGTTCGACTACAACACGGCCCGCCAGGAAGGACTGCTATTCGGCCAGCAGGTAGCCATCAATCCCGCCCTGCAGGAGAATTACAACACGAATTCGAAGGGCTTCACCATATTCGCGAGCTATCCCATGCGCAAGCTTTCGTTCACGCGCGTGGGCTTGAGCTACGGCTGGTCGACAACGGACGTCAACCCTTACAGCCAGTCGGCCCAACTCTTGTTCGAGCTGACCAAGTTCAGGAGCCTGGCGGGCCCGGACGCCCTGAAGGGCATCCGGATGAGCCAGCTTACCCCGACGATTCAGTACAGCACGGTCGACAGCCCGATGAACCCCACGCGCGGGAAGAGCTTTTATTACGGGGCGAGCTTGGCCGGGGGACCGCTCGGCGGCAATATCAACACGATCAGCAATAACTTCGAAATGTCGTATTACCGTCCGACCTATCACCGGCGCAACGTGATCGCCCTCCGCCTGAAGGCCAGCATGATCACAGGTTTTGGCGGTACCGTGGTGCCGCCGAACCAACGCTACTATCTGGGCGGCGAACAGGATGTGCGAGGCTACGAGTTTTATACGATCTCGCCGTTCGTATTCATTCCGTTTTCGACGACGACCCCAGTGACGTTCCTCAATCCACAGCACCTGAATCAACAGGGAACGCCGGTGCTGGACACGGTGCAGGCCAACGTTTTGGAGTACGTTCCGAGCCGCCCGGGCGGCGACATGCTGGGCGTGGCGAACGCGGAATACCGAATCCCGCTGTTTGGTTCGTATGTGAGCATGAGCTTGTTCAACGACATCGGTTTGAACGGCATCCTGCGGAAATCACAGCTCCAAATGGATCCTGGGGCTCTGGCTTCATTGAAGGCGCAGTATCCAAACCCGGACTTCCCGAATATGACGATCTCCGGCCATCTGCCCATCAGCACCGGAACGAATTTCAGACCGCACACCTCGGCGGGAGTCGAGGTGGATATCCAGATTCCCATCATCCAAGCGCCATTTCGCATCTATTACGCGTACAATTACTTCCGTTTGACTCGCACGATCGCGCCTCCGCTGGGGGCCTTTTATTTCCAGCCGGACGTACGAGCGCACCTGCAACAGCTGGGCGTTTACGATACGCAGATCGTGCCGGCGCTGAATAACTTCTTGATCCAGACGCAATCGACGCAGACGATTCCGCCGGGACTGCTGGAATCGAAGACCACGTTGCGGTTTGCAGTAAGCCGGACATTCTGATGGGGCGGAGCGGAGTGCTCGAAGAGATCAATCGCTGCCCGGCGCGCGGGAGGAATCGACTGAAGATGGCCGGAGGAAAGCACATGAGAGTGTGGGGACTAGGCGCGGTGATGCTCCTCGCCGTCTTGGTGACGGGATGCGGGGGCGGAACCACCGCAGTGGGGGTGAACATCGCGGGTCCGAGCGCGCCCCCGATCGCCGTGGTGGTGAATAATTCGGTGCAATTTGCGGCGAGAGCCACCGGCAGTTCGACGACGACTGTGTTCTGGCAGGTCTGCCTCCCCGGAGCCACTTCGACGGCGCAGCCGACGGATTGCACGCAAGGGCAGGGGCCGGCCCAGTGCACGATCCCGACCGTGTCGAGTCCGCTGGCGGGGTATGGAACCATCACTGCGAACGGGCTGTACACGGCGCCGGCGAAGGTTCCGACACCGAGCAACGCGCTCGTTGTGGCCACGAGTTGCGTGAAACCGACTGCATTTAACAGCATCGCTGTGACGATCGACTCGACCGTGCGCGTGCAAGTGTCTCCCGCCTCGGCCTTCATCGGTCCGCTTGAAACGTACCAATTCACGGCGACCGTGACGGGGACGTCCAACACAGGGGTTTCCTGGACGATCGATCCATCTGAGGGCACGATCAGTCCCGCAGGTCTCTACACGGCTCCGGCTTCCACTTCCGGAACTGTTACGATCACGGCCACTTCCGCGGAGGATCCCACGCAGAAGGCGACGGCACAGGTAAGCGTTGGGAGCGGGACGGGGCCGACCATCGCGAGCATAGCTCCAACGACGGCGGTGCAGGGCTCGGTGCAGCAGGACATCTATCTGAACGGGTCGAATTTTTTGAGCACACAGACCGTTCTCGTCGGCGGCAAACCCGTGCCTACTACGTTCCTCCACACAACGCTCCTCCGCGCGACGATTCCGGCTGCGCAATTGACGCAAGCGGGAAACTACCAGGTGCGTATTCAGATGCAAAACGGCGGCCTGAGTGCTCTAGCGCCCAACGATCTGGCCGTTTTTGCGGGACGGCCGGCGCTGGTTGCGTCGTCACCTGACAGTGTGTCGCCAAGCGGCGCGGGCGCGAACGTCGGTCTCACTGGAGGATATTTTTCGCCTTCTACTTCGGTGACGTTCGATGGTCAGTCGGTGGTGGCGACGCTGGTGAGCGGTAGCACCCGGCAATTGACTGCGGCGATCCCCTCCGGCAGCTTGAATACACCCGGGTTGTATCCGATCGCCGTGCAAAACGCCGGCGTTGTGTCCGTGTCCGCGTTGAATCTTGCGGTAACGGTGCCAAACACCGCGGCGACACTGGGTCCCACTTCAAGCATCTCCGTGGGCTCCAATCCATCGGGAGTGGCCGTCGACTACGCCGACGGCTTGGCTGTGATCACCAACACGGGGGACGGAACATCGAACGGTAGCGTCTCCCTGATCGACTTAACCACGAATCCGCCGAGCGTCGTATCTACGATCACGGTGGGAAAGGGGCCCATCGGAGTGGCGGTGGACGATCTCTTGCCGGATCCTATCGCCCTGGTCGTGAACAGCGTGGACCAGACGGTTTCGACAATCGACTTGACGACACGGACGGTCGTGGGCACGCCGCTTTCGGTGGCGATCGGTACGGGGTCGTCCGGCTCGCCGGAGCCGTACTCAATCGGAATCAATCCGCTCACTCACCGCGCCATCGTCGCTTATCAGTCCACCAACGTGGCGATGATTCTCGACGTCGCGAATTCCAATCCGAATCTGACGCCGCCTTGCACGGCTCCGCCTTGCCCCGTGACCACCATCGGAGGCAGCACAAGCTCGTACGGCACCGGGCCAAACCCTGCCGTCGCGGTCGATCCAGGCTTGAACTGGGCGCTCGTGACACCTGGTGGCGCGGGGACCATTAGCGTGGTGGACCTTGGTGTGAGCCAAAGCGCCGGGGAACCGCTCGGACGCGAGCCGGAGGTGGTTGGCAGCCTCTCGATTTCAACTTCGATGCAGGGTGTGGGAATCAATTCCGAGACGCATCAGGCCCTTCTCGCCGATCCGCAAACGGGAATCGTGCGGACTTTCAGTTTGCTCGACAACACGGTGAACACCGTGGCGCTCGGCACCATTCAGAAGGGATTCAATGCGGCTGCGGCAAGTGCGCTCGAGGATATCGGCATTGCGGTGAATGGCAACTCGACGGCAACGGTCGTCGATCTGGAAAACGGGACGGTGCTGGAGAACTTTGCCGGCTTGGGCAGCAATCCGCAGGGCGTCGCGATCGATCCGGTGAGTAATCAGGCGATCGTCGTCAACCAAGGCGACAATACGGCATCGATTCTTTCGCTTGCCTCCAGTATCAAACCGCTGCAGATCGTCGAAGCCAGCCCGCAAACTGCTCACGGAGGGCCGGGCACAGGAGATCTGCCCATGACGATCCTGGGCTCGGGCTTCGCGAGTGGCTCACAAGTTCTTCTAGACGGCACGGCGGTTCCGATTGACTCGGTTTCGGCAAACGGGCGCCGGATTGAGGCGCACGTCCCGGGAAGTATGTTGAGTGAGGTGCGGCAATATACCGTGCAAGTGCAGAACCCGGGCAATGTGGTGTCTAACGTTACGGGCCTTACGGTCATTCGAGCGATTCCCGTGGGAAACACGCCGGTGGGAGTCGCAGTCGACACCGATCGGGACTTGGCGGTAGTCACGAATTCCGCCGATGGCACCGCTTCGCTTGTGTCTCTGGCTGCGACCAGCGCGCAGTCGCCGGAGTCGCTCGGGCCGGTCGGGGAGCTCCCCGGCTCGCCCGTTCTTACGGGAGCGAATCCGACGGGCGTCGGCGTAATTCCGCGGCTCGGCCTGGCGGTAGTGGCCAATAACGGGAGCAACGACGTCTCTGTCGTGAACGTGACGACAGGCGTTCCAACGACGGGCAGTCTCTGCGGAACAAATTGCGCGGGTGCTACCGGAGTGGCCGTCAATCAGGACACGGCAGCTGCTGCGGTCACAAGCACGAATGCCGGCAGCTCGTTCGCCCCCGGCAACGTGAGCTTTTTGAACTTGACAGTGCAGCCGCCGGCCTTGATGGGCAGCCCGAACGTCGACCAAAATCCGGTCGCCGTGGCCATCGATCCAGTTCTGAACTACGCGGCTGTTGCTACGGCGTCGCAGGCGAGCAGCGTGGAGTTTGTCAACATGGCCACGGGTGTAACCGTGCAGCGGGTGGCCGGGACGGGGCTGCAGAATCCGACCGGCATTGTGTTCGACCCGATCAACCAGGTTTTCCTGGTGGCGAACAGCCTGCTCAACGATATCGTGATCATCGATCCCAACACTTTCATCCAGACGCCGGTGCGCGTGGGCATCGCGCCGTCCTCGGTGGATTACAACTTCCAGACCAGCACGCTCGTAACGGTCAACGGGGCCAGCCACACGATGTCCGTGCTGGCTTACGTATGTCCCCCGAGCGCCGGTGTGCCTGCGTGCGTGGGGCCGAAAGTCCGCAGCGTGCTGGGCCTGGGCGGGACTCGGACATCGCTGCCAGTGTTCGGTCCCAACGCGGTGGCGATTGACCCGAAGCTGAACCTAGCCGCCGTTGTCGATCCGGACAATAACCGGCTGCTATTGGTTCCGCTGCCGCACTGAGGCGCTTGGTTGTAACGCCGGGAAGGAGCGGACGCTGGAGGCGCGCGAAAGATTTGGGAAGCAAGCAGTTGGATCGCGGCGAGCGGCATCGTTCAATACTGGCGGACGAGTGGAGTCGAGCGAATCCAATTGACCGCTTTCTGGAATCGAAGCTATAATGCGCGATTTGCGTTTGACGAAAGTTTCCGAACATTCTTGAGTGAGGAGTGAGAATGAAGATGCGAGTGGCAGTTCCGGTCTTAGCAGCACTAATGATGACTCCCCAGGTCTGGGCACAGGGAGGGGGGGCGAGCGCGCCAGCGCCCACGAAAGTTGGAGTGATCAACATCCAGGCGGCGATCGCGAGCACGGCAGAAGGAAAGCAGGCTGCGGCCGAACTACAGTCGCGGTTTGCACCGCGGACAACCGAACTCGAAAACATCCGCAAGGAGATCGAGGATCTACAGACACGGTTGCGCACCGGCCAGACGACGCTGAGCGATGCGGAGAAGGCCCGGCTTTCCCGCCGAGGCGACCAACTGACCCGCGCCTTTCAGCGAAAGCAGCAGGACTTTCAGGACGACACCAACGAGGCGCAGCAGGATGCGGTCAGCGAAATAGGCCGGAAATTGATCGGCGTTCTGGATAAGTATTCGAAGGAAAACGGATACTCGGTCATTCTGGATACTTCGTCGCAGCAGACGCCCGTGCTGTACGCGGCAGCCCAGATCGATATCACGCAGGAGATTATCCGGCTCTACGACCAGAACTATCCGGTGAAGACCGCAACAACACCGGCCAAGCCGGCAGCGACGCCGAAGCCGGCCCCTGCTCAGAAGCCGTAACGGAAATACTCGGCACTCGGTTCTGTTGTGAAAAGCCTTGCCGGTGCAAATCGGCAAGGCTTTTTGTTTCCGGGGCTGGCTCGCCGGGCCGATGGAAAGGCAAGTTGGCCTGCGTCAAGGCTTCGGATATCATACGTGCAAGTGGCGATACGATTCCCAACCGTAAGGATTCCTCGCGAGAGCGAACCAGGAGGACCGGCATGGCAATCTCAGTAGGGGCAGCAGCCCCCGAATTTTCTTTGAAGGACCAGAATCAGAAGGACGTGAAGCTATCGGATTTTCGGGGCCAAAAGAACGTCGTCATCGTATTTTATCCGCTCGACTGGAGCCCCGTCTGCACGAACGAGCACGCCTGCCTGGTGAACGACTTGAAGCGCTTCGAACAACTCGACGCCCAGGTGCTCGGTATCAGCGTGGACAGCGCCTGGTCGCATAAGGCGTTTGCCGAAAAGATGGGCATCTCGTATCCATTGCTCGCGGATTTCCAGCCTCGCGGGGCCGTTGGCGAGAAGTTCGGCGTCTATCTCTCGGACAAGGGAATCACGGGACGCGCGATTGCCATCGTGGACCGCAGCGGCAAACTGGCGTGGTTCAAGAACTATGACATTCCGACGGTGCCGGACCTGAAGGAAGTTTCCGAAGCCCTCACAAAATTGAAGTGAGCTAAGCCGGGAGGCAGATCTAGGGCCTTAGGGTTGCTGGCGCAGCCGGAGACGGCCTCTGCACGTTTTGCGAGAACGTGCGGATGTAATCGACGAGCTGCCAGCGCTCCTCGTCGCTCATCTTGTCCGCAAAGGCCGGCATGGGAAGGCGTCCGTACGTAATCTGCCAGTAAAGCTCGCCATCCACGAGGGTGCGCATCTTGTGGGCATCGGTGAAGTCGCCGGGCGCGACGGAAAGGTCGGCGGCCTTCGGGCCCTTGCCATCGCCGTTCACGCCGTGGCACTTCTCGCAGTGTTTTGTGTAAATCTGCCGGCCGGCTGCAATGGCTTCGTCCGAGGACGGCACAGGGTTCTTCAGCTTTCGCGCTTTGGCCATCAAACCCCAGTTTCGGACCGAATAGCTGGCCGCTATCCCGACCAGTCCCAGGACGACGAAGAGCGCGACGATACCAAACCACCGGGAGTCTTTGTTAGATGGGCCGCGTTGCACGTTTTGATTTCTGCCGATCTCTTCTCGCGAATGTGAAGCGTCTCTCAAATCAAAATTCTCGCACAGCCCTTCAGGATTTCCCAGCCGCGATCGTAATCCGAGGAAAGGATGGAATCCGCACGCAGCCGCGAGGAAGTCCGTGAAGTCGCTCGCCATCGGGAGACTGCCGCGACCATCCAGAATCCGATGGCGGCGAAACGCGAAGAGTCGGCCCTGCAGTTCTCAAGGACGGTTCGGCCAGTTGCGATGCGGAGTTTTGCCGCAAAGTATGGCACGGGGATGGCCATGGGGTTGTACCACAGCTTGAGGCACCGCGTGGCGCGTGAATGGAAGCGCCATCGAACCACCAAATGAAATGTGTTATAGAAACTGCGCGTGACATTTGCGCGCGTCCATCGAATGGCGCCGGAACGTGCCTGAAAAATAGTCGGGGCGAGCTTCCTTGCTCTGCTATATTGACGAAGCGACGCTAACGAAGACGCACAAGGAGAGGGCGATGTCCGAGCCGCCGAAACCGCAGCAAGTGCAAATCAAGGCCGACGAGAAGGAATTGCTCGGCCAGTATTCGAATCTCGCCGTTGTTCACCACAATGCCGAAGAGTTCACGCTTAACTTCGTCTACCTGTTTCCCACGGTTCCGCAGGGCAAGCTGGTGGCCAGCTTAATTCTCAGCCCGACCCACGCGAAGAGACTGCTGCGCGCGTTACAGGAAAATGTCGGGCGTTACGAGGCACAGTTCGGGGCACTGCCGGAAGGCCCGGGGCCCGGTCCGGAACCCAACGTGGGATTCGTGCAATAGCGCGACGAACGCTAGCGTGGAGGCCCATCGGCCACGACCCAGCTTCCGCTGGGTTCGACGAACTCGAGACCGACGGCGTAGCCTGTTCCCGGCACATGTTCGCAATACGCGACGCGAGCGATCGAATGGAACGACCCCGGCAGCGTGGCGATCGTCAATCGGTCGTTGATCCTCCACCGGCGGGAACTTAGTACGCGCGCCCCATGCGCGCTGACGTTTTCAGTGAAGGTCGTTTCGGTGCCCGGAAGCAGGGCATTTCCACAAATGTGGACTCCGACTTCCATTGGAATGCGCGTTTCACGACGTGGTACGGTGAAAGTCTTTGGGACCCCCATCCCAATCGGCATCTCCGTGCCCCCCTTTTGATTACAGACAAGCCGCGATATGTCCCAGATGCAGTTTTTTTCGCCCCCGTCCCTTCATTTTGTACAGTGCGATGTCGGCCGCGCTTAAGAGCTGTTCAATCGATGTCCCGTCAGCCGGATAGACCGCCTGACCGACGCTGACGGAAATCGACGGTTCCTGGCCGTCCTGGTTGAGCCGCTCACAAATGCGCGCGGCCGCCCGCTCGGCGTCCGCTGCGCCCGATTCCGGAAGGACAAGCGCAAACTCATCGCCGCCATACCGCGCCGGCGTGTCAATCGATCGGCTGATGCTTCGCAGCACGGCTCCCAATCGTTTGATGGCGCGAGTGCCGGTAAGATGGCCATACCGGTCGTTGATTTTCTTCAGGCCATCGAGGTCGAAGAGCAGCACCGCAAAGCTGCGGTCCGTTCGCCGGGAACGCTGAATTTCACTCTCCAGCACTTCGAGCAACCGGCGGTGATTGGCCAGGCCCGTGAGCGAATCCGAAGCAGCTCGATGGCTGACCTGGTCGAAGAGCCGCGCATTGTCGAGCAGCGTTCCGCCCAGCACGACCACGTAACTGGAAACCATGAGGACGTGCGCCAGCACGTAAGGAGCATCCAGCACGTGCTGCGATTCGCTGATCGTAATGTGGCAAATGACGTTGAGGCCCGCGGCGACAAACAACGCGCGGTCGAGCACCGCATCGACCCGCCGGAGCCGCCGGCCATATCCTATGGTCGCCGCCACATAGATGGCCGCAGGAAGCAGGTCCCATGGCCTTGGTATAAAGGCGCCGGGTTGGATCTTCGGCGCGCGCGGAAGCATGAAATAGAAGACGCTCGTCAGGTACGCCACCGCCCCGACGATCAGCATGACCCCAGCGATCTCTTTTCCGGGATCGCGCGAGACGGGTATGCGACTCTCTACCACGAGTGCGGCGAGGAGGAGCACGCCGAGCAGCGTTCGTCCGGCGAGCCAGCCGAGACCAATTTGCTCCCCGAGGTGGGGAGCAACCAGCATTCCGCGATAGAACGCCATGCTGGTCCCGGCTTCGATCAATCCCGCCAGCACGAACCCGAACGCGAGAATCAGCGAAACGCGATCGTGCGTGCCGCGAAACCGCACCATCGCGTTTGCAGCGAAAGTGAAAGCGACCAAGCTACCCGCCATGTCGAGGTAGGCGCTGAGCAGCGGGTCAGCGATGTAGGAGGAACCGCGAAGATGCCAAATCAGGAGAGCATATAGCGCCGTCGCGAGCGTCGCGAGTAGGACGAGCCGGATCCGAAAAGTCCCCCAGATTTTCCCCCGACGGGCCACATCTCCCCCAGAGAAGTACACTTGCCCGGAATTTTACGTGCAAGCGCTAGGCCTCTTGGATCAGGGAAACGAGATCGACTAACTGTTCTATTTTCATACACATCTAGACTTGGGACCATGATCGAATTGATTGACTCCACCCGGTCGCCAGGGGCCAGGGGTGGAAAAGTTACACCCCTGTGCAGTCGCTACATAGTTGCGGGGAGCTAGGGTTTGGGGGCAGGCGTCGCCGGAAGGTCGTGCGCCTGGACGGTGCTCTGGAAGTTCATCTTCTTGTGGCTGCCATCACAGAAGGGTTTTGTCTCCGAGTGTCCGCAGCGGCAGAGACCCACCTTCGTCCGGCCGCCGAGGCCGAACACTTTGCCATCCTGATCGACGATTTCGAAATCTCCTTCGACTCTCAGGGAGCCGTCGTTGCGAACAGTAATTGTAGTGGTGGCCATTCAATCCTCCGATGGAATGTGGGAAATGGGCATGGCAAACTCAAACTCGCTGTGCAGCCGGGACTCAGCCAACTCAGTACTTTGGAACGGTTGAGTCGACTTCATCCGACCAAGCGAGAATACCACCTTTCAAGTTCCATATCTTGCGGAAGCCGGCCTTGCGCAGGAATTCCACCGCGTCGGCGGAGCGCTTGCCGCTGCGGCAATGGGCGACAATCTCGCGCGAGCTATCGAGTTCATGCACGCGCCGCGAAAGTTCGCCGAGGGGAATCAAATGGCCCCGCAGGTTGCAGATCTGGTATTCGTGCATCTCGCGCACATCGAGAATAAAGAGATCGTCGCCGCGATCGAGCCGCAGCTTCAGCTCGCGAGGCGTGATTTCAGGAACGTTCGCAGTGGTCATCGCTGCTTCTTCTCCTCGGATACCGCAGAATTGATCATAGTCAATCAGTTTGGTGACGGTGCGATGCTCGCCGCACACGGGGCACTCCGGATTCTTGCGCAACTTCAATTCGCGGAAGCGCATTCCCAGAGCGTCGAACAGCAACAGGCGTCCGATCAATGATTCGCCCCTGCCGATGATTAGCTTGAGCGCTTCAGCTGCCTGAATCGTGCCGACGATCCCGGGCAGCACGCCCAGAACTCCGCCCTCCGCGCAGGAAGGCACAAGTCCCGGCGGAGGCGGCTCGGGATAGAGGCAACGGTAGCAAGGCCCGCCTGGGTAGCCGAAGACTGTAATTTGGCCCTCGAAGCGGAAAATCGAGCCGTAGACATTGGGTTTGGCCAACAGGACGCACGCATCGTTCACGAGATAGCGCGTGGGGAAATTATCCGTGCCGTCCACAATAACGTCGTAGTCTTTGAAGACGTCAAGCGCGTTTTCGCTCGTCAGGCGCGTCTCGAACGTATCGATTTGAATTTCGGGATTGAGATCGCGGAGGCGTCGCGCAGCCGCTTCGATCTTCGGTTGTCCGACGTCGCTCGTGCCGAACAAGACCTGCCGCTGCAGGTTCGTGTAATCGACGGAATCAAAATCCACCACTCCGATCCGGCCTACGCCGGCGGCCGCGAGATAAAGGCCGAGCGGCGCACCGAGTCCGCCGGTGCCGATGCAAAGCACCTTGGCTTGCTTGAGCTTGAGCTGCCCCTCCATGCCCACTTCGGGCATGATGAGGTGGCGGCTGTAGCGCAGCACCTCTTCCTTGGAAAGTCCCGAGAGCGCGTTGCCAGCCGCACGCCCTGCGGAAATGCCCGATTTTGTGGCCATCGAAAAATTCTCCCGTTCGAATACTCGGTCAGTCGGGCGCCCCGCCGGCAATCGAAGGCACGATGCTAATCGTGTCGCCTTCGCGCAGGCGCGTCTGATCCTTTTGCAGGTAGCGGATATCCTCGTCGTTCACGTAGATGTTCACAAAGCTGCGCAGGCGGCCGTCATCGGCGTAAAGGTGCTTTTTCAACTCCTCGAACCGGCCGGTCAGCCGGGCGAGCGCCTCCGCCACCGTTGCTGCTTGCACCTCGACGCTCTCGTGCTTGCCCGCGTAGGCGCGCAGCGGGGTCGGGATGATTACCTTGACCGCCATCAGCCTTCCTCCGTGTTCACGCGCTCCGTTGCAGCGGCCTTTCCGTGCGCCATGGGTCGAAACTCCCGTTGCTGCCGATCTGTTAGATGCCCGCCCGCTGCTCCGTGGATTCGATCTTCTCGGGATCATACCGCGAACGGTCGTCGCGAAGTCGCCAGGAAGCCGTGTCGCGAGGCTCGCCGTTCTGCACGCTCACGATGACATAGCTGTACCACGGCCAAGCGTGATCGCGGTCGTATTCGCTTGGGCGCGCCGGGGCGTCCGGATGGGAATGGTACCATCCGATCAGTTCGAGTTGTTTCTGGCGTGCCACTTTCTCGGCGAAGCGGACGTCATCCGGCGTCACCTCAAACCGGTTGCGGGGCGAGTCGTCGCGGCGATTGGTGAGCGGCAACAAGTCGATTACCCGCCGCGAGCCGTCGACATCGCGGCCGAGCAGCGCGCGGCAGCATTCGTGTGGATACGTTTCGGCGCCGTGGGCATGAATCTGGCGAAGCGTCTCATTTCGAATTTCAAGCTCCACTGGATTCATTCCTCCGTCCAGAACCGCTCGCTGAGATACCTTTCGCCCGAATCGGGAAACACGGTCACGATCACGGCAGGCTCTTCCGGCGGTAAGCGCCGCGCCACGTCCAGGCATGCCCAGAGCGCGGCTCCGGCGCTGACGCCGATCAGGATGCCTGCTTCCTGGGCGAGGCGTTTCACCGTGCGCTGTGCATCCTCCGTACGGACGAGAAGATCTTCATCGGCCAGGCTCGCATCGTAGATGGACGGGATGATGGCCGTGGCCATGTGTTTCAGCCCCTCAAGACCGTGGAAGCCGGAGTCGGGCTGCACGCTGATGCAGCGGATTCCCGGATTGAGTTCCTTGAGACGCCGTGTGGTGCCAACGAATGTTCCGCTGGTGCCCAGGCCCGCCACAAAATGCGTGATCTGCCCCTGAGTCTGCTGCCAGATTTCCGGCGCAGTCGTCGAGTAATGCGCCGCGGGGTTGGCCGGGTTGCCGTATTGGTTTGGATAAAAATATTTCTCCGTCTCCGCGTCGTAGATTTCGCGGACGCGACGGATCGCTCCATCGGTTCCCTCGCCGCCAGGCGTGTATACGATTTCGGCGCCGTATGCTTGCAGAATCTGTTTGCGCTCCGGAGAGGCGCTCGAGGGGACGCAAAGCTTCACGCCATAGCCCAGCGCCGCGCCGATCATGGCGTACGCGATACCCGTGTTTCCGCTGGTCGCATCCAAGATCCTTTTCCCGGGCCGAAGATCGCCGCAGCGTTCGCCCTCGCGGATCATGGAATAGGCCGCACGGTCCTTCACCGAGCCGCCCGGATTGAACCACTCGGCCTTGGCGCAGATGGTGACGTTCGGGAATTCGGCGCCGATCGGTTTCAGCGTGAGGAGCGGCGTATTGCCGATGCGCTCAAGAAGCTTCTCACCCACGCGAACGCCCGCGGGCAATCGATCCGCGGATGCCGCTGGTCTGTTGAACGCTGTCAATTGGGTTCTACCTGTGCCTCTAAGTAGTCTTCGCGTTGCCTGCCATCGAGAGCGAATACAGAGAGGCTGCGGCCCCGCCGACCAAGGTGTCTCCCCGTATTCCACTAATTTCAATCAGTTTAGCAGACTGTGAGTATCGTTCAATGGACGAGTCAGGGCCGTTCCTGGAGCCTCCGCCCATGCGACGGTTGGATGAGCGCACCCAAGGCGTGGACGCGGATTTTTTGCTTTACACGTACGGGCCGGAATTCATATCCTGAGAGTCCATGTGGTACGTCAACAAGCTTTTCGACCAGTCCCAAATCGAGTCCCTCTCCGCGAAAGGTTTTCTGGTGCGCAGCTCAGGCGGAGTCGTGCGCATCGAGAAGTATGGCTGCGGCGCGGAGTTACGCAAGTCTCCGCAAGGTCGCTATCAGATGACGGTCATTCCCTCGGTTATGCTTCAGGGACAGTTCACGCACCTCTGGGATGCCGGCTATCAAAAGTTCCTGCTGACCCATGAAGGACACAAGTATCCAATCCGGGTGAGCCAGCTCGGGAACTTGCGCCGCTTCAACGAGGAATTGCGCACAGCCCTCGGGGTGCCGACTTATTACAACGAAGCGATCGGCTCCACTTGCCACTACAGTGTCTACGATCGCGTGAAAGGCCGCGCGGGCGACGTGCCGGACGTGAGCGTCGGCGCGCAGGAAGAATCCGACCACTAATCTCCGCGCCGTCCGCTTGCGTCCCATCGAAAAGCAATGGGCCTGTCTCCGGCGAGGTCGCTCGCGAACGATGGTTCGTTCGCGGTGCGTCCGCCACGTTACGGAATAGGGCGAGCCGAGCGATGCCGGTTTCGATGACACGCTTGCGCCGCCTCTGCTTGCGTGGTACACGGCAAAGAAGGAGATGTCGCGGATGGCTCAGGTCGTGGCGCTGGTAGATGACTTGTTCTTTCAAGCGAAACTCGTCGAGACAGCCAGGCAAGTCGGCGTCGAGTTGCGCACTTGTACGACGCCGGATGCGCTGGCGTCCGAAATCGCGAGGAGTATCCCGAAGCTGGTTGTGGTGGACTTGAACGCGCGCGCGAATTCGATCGAAGCGATCGAGCGGGTGCAGGCGAGCGGTCACGAAATTCCGCTCATCGGTTTTCTTTCGCACGTGCAGACTGAGCTCGCCGAACACGCCCGCGCGGCCGGCTGCCCAAACGTGATGCCGCGGTCCAAGTTCACGCAGAACCTGACAACCATCCTTGCAGAAGTGAAATCCGAAAATCCATGAGGTCGCTTTTCATCTTGTCTGCGGCCGCCGCCACGGCCATTGCCATGGCCTTGGCCGTCCCGGCGAGCGCCGCTGCGCCACAGGCTCGCGATTCCGACCCAGCTTCCACGCTGGCGGCCGCGCTGACTGCTGCATGCCGCGGCAACGCAACGCAATTCTCGAACTATCTGACCGCCGACAACGCCGCGGCATTTCGCGCGCTTCCAGAAGCGCAAAGAGCGGCATTCCTGAAGAGATTTTCGCTCGCGGACGGGTCCGGCAGGCCCCTGCTTTCCTCTGACCTGCAAAATCACACGGTTCTACGTTGCATGTCTCAGGGCGGGACCGCCGAATTTCGCTTCGGCGACGCTCGCACCCGCGAGAATCTCGCATTCATACCGGTCACCGTTGTCGATGCCCAGCAGACGGAATTCGGCCTGGTTCGCGAGGGAGGAGAGTGGCGCTTGCTCTCTCTCGGCCTGGTGCTGCTGGACGTGCCGCAGCTTTCGAAGCAATGGGCCGAGGGAGAAGTCGCGGCGCGCGAAGAATCCGCGATCGCAAACTTGCGAACGCTTTCCGAAGCGGTCGAAACCTATCGTCGTGCCTACGGCAAGCTGCCGGAATCGCTTGCGCAGCTCGGTCCCGCGCCCAAGGATCAAATTTCGCCGGAATTGGCGTCGCTCGTGAACGAGCACCTCGCTGCCGGAAGCGAGGGCGGCTATCGATTCCGTTACCGCATTGTCCCTGCTGCAGAAGGGGACAGTGTGGCTTTTGAACTTGCCGCTATGCCAGACGATTACGGCAAGACGGGTCGGCGCTCGTTCCTTCTCGACGCCGCGGGCAAGGTGCATGCCGCCGACAACCATGGCGCGATGGCCACGTCGGAAGACCCGCTGGTGCCTTCGGCACCTTGATCGCTACGAACCATCCATTGGTCGACAATACGAATGCGAGGCGCCTGATGGCGACGAAGCGCTCTATCGCCTTGCGTATTCGGATATAATGCCGCTCGGATACCCGCGGGCTTGGCCGCCCAAACGCAGCCTTGGATCGCCGGCCTCCATCTATCCGTCTCTATTGTTATGTCCAAGCACACTCTGGGGGAGAGTCAGTCTCCGGTAGAAGCGATCTGCATCGCAAACCAGCGTTTCTACGCCGCATTCGAATCGCTCCAAATGGCGGAAATGGAGGCGGTCTGGGCGCATGACGACGCCGTGGAATTGGTGCAACCCGGCTGGGAACTCCTCCTGGGATGGGAGGAAATACGGGAGCGATGGGCGCGAATCTTCACGAATCTCAAGCGCGTCCGGGTGGCAGTCAGCGGCGTCTGGGCCCGTGTGGAAGGCGAGGTCGGCTGGGTCGCCTGTACCGCCCGCATCACGACCGCGTTTGCAGATGGTTTCGACGAAGCGACCGTGCAGGCCACGAATATCTTCGTCCAGCGCGAGGGCCGTTGGCTTCTCGTTGCTCACCATGCCTCGCCGCTCCCGGGACAGGCGCCTTCAACCGTACAGTAACGCCAGGGCGCGAAGCATCTTCGCGTGCCGCCCGTCTCCGCTGTGAGATGAACTCGACCTCTGGCCAGGCGTGAGATTTCGCCTCGAACTTCCGAACCTGCTAGGGGAGCCGTCGTTGACACCTCGGAGGCTGGCTGCTAAATTTGCTGGTTTGTGCTTCTGATTCAGGACAAACTGCGGCTCCGTAACTCTCTTCCGGCGGCGTTTGTGGCGCTTGTGGCGGTCTTCGCTGCGGGCTGTGCGGTAAGCCGTAAGACGGTCGTGAAGCCGTCGCAGAGGCTGGCGCCGTTACAGTCCGCCACGAAGCAGGAACTAGTCGCGCGATATGATCGACAGGCGGAGTCGGTCACATCACTGAATGCTGCTGTGACGATGCAACTCACGGCAGGGTCTGCCTACACTGGTGTGATCGAACAGTATCACGAGGTCAATGGATTCATCCTCGCGCAGAGGCCCGCGAGCATTCGAGTGATCGGTCAGGCACCCGTGGTCGGCACGAATATCTTCGACATGGTGAGCGACGGACAAACATTTCACATCTTTATTCCCTCGCGAAACAAATTCATCGAGGGGCCGACGGTTCTCGAACGACCGTCAGCCAAGCCGATCGAGAACCTTCGACCGCAACATTTGACCGATGCGATTTTCTGGACGGTGATCCCATCGCGAGCTCCCGTGCTTTTCGAGGAGGAGTCGGATGGCGCGGCGGCCTATTACGTCCTGACAGTCGTGCGGACTTCCGGGGACATGAGTACGGATGCCACGGCACCTCAGGACTGGGAGATTGCGAGCAAGATCTGGTACGACCGCGCGGATCTGAATGTCGCGCGCCTGGAGACATACGATCCCGGAGGCAAGATCGCCTCGGACGTTCGATACGGCGGTTGGGATACATTCGGGACCGTCACTTATCCCCGCCAGATTTCACTTTCCCGGCCGGACAATGATTACAAGCTTCAGATCGGCATCACCAAGTTGACGCTCAACGTGCCCGTTCCCAGCGACCGGTTCGTGTTGCAACAGCCGCCCGGAACCGAACTCGTGCGCGTGGGTGAAGAGTCCCAGGAGAAAAACCCGTGATCGGGCACATGATCGTGCGGAATGCCCTTCATCGGCCCATGCGCACGGTGATTACCGTAATCGCCGTTGCGGTGGAAGTCACGCTGGTCATTATCGTAGTCGGACTCACCAGCGGCTTGCTGAGCGATGTCGCCAAGCGCACGGAGGGCGTCGGCGCCGACATCATGGTGCAGCCTCCTTCGGCATCCGTCTTCATGGCGTTCAGCGGCGCCCCGATGCCGATCAGCATCGCCGACAAACTGCTGGAGCTGGAGTACGTCCAAGCCGTCGCGCCCGTGCTTGTGCAATTTAATTCCGTCAACGGGCTCGATATCGTTTACGGGATACAACCGGACAGTTTCCGCGCCGTCTCGGGCGGGTTTGTGCTGCATGACGGGCATGACCTGCAAGACCCCAACGACATTCTGGTGGACGATGTCTATGCGCGGGCGAAGGACGTAAAGGTCGGGCAGAAGCTTCACATCCTGGAGCACGATTTCCGCGTCGCCGGCATCGTGGAGCACGGAAAGGGCGCGCGGCTTTTCGTCTTGATGTCCACGTTGCAGGAAATGTCCGGCTCGCATGACAAAGCCTCGGTGTTCTTCATCAAGTGCGATCGCTCGGATCACACGGCGGCCGTGACAGACGAGATTCGCGGGCTGCTGCCGCGCTATGAAATCCGCCCGCTCAAGGACTACATCTCTCTCATGACGTCGTCCAACTTGCCCGGCCTGAACGTGTTCATCAACGTCATGATCGGCATCGCAGTCGCGATTGGATTCCTCGTGATTTTCCTCTCCATGTACACCACGATCATCGAGCGCACCCGCGAGATCGGCGTGCTGAAATCGCTCGGCGCGTCGAAGGGCTACATCGTGAAGATCGTGATGAGCGAGACAACGCTTCTCTGCGCGGCAGGCGTTGGAGCCGGCGTAGGGCTGAGCTACCTGATGCGCGCCGTCTTTTTGGACGTCTTCCCGTCGCTTACAATCCTGATTACGCCGAAGTGGATCGTTCTGGCCGGGTTAATCGCCGTGCTCGGTGGTCTGCTGGGTGCCTCCTATCCGGCGTGGCTCGCCAGCCGCCGGGACCCGGTCGAAGCCCTCGCCTACGAATGATCTGCTGCATGCATTCACCCCGCGACAAAACTGTAACCGATCGATGCAGATAGGGCCGTCGAAGTCCGAACTGCACTAGGCAGAACAGGCAAACACGACTAGAATATTTCTGCCCTCAAAGGCATGGGTGCTCGCGCAGGAGCCGGTGTTGGAGCCGATACTTAAGACCGAAAATTTGTGGAAAGTTTATCGCAGTGGCAGGCTGGACGTGCCGGCGCTGCGCGGCGTCAACGTCGAGGTCTTTCCGGGCGAGTTCGTATCGATCATGGGGCCGTCTGGCTGCGGGAAATCGACGCTCCTGCACGTGATCGGAGGCTTGGCGCAAGCCACCAGCGGGCATGTGCTGCTCGATGGCAACGATCTGACGACCATGACGGACGCCGCGCGAACCCTGCTGCGCCGCCACAAAGTGGGCTTCGTCTTCCAGAGGTTCAATCTCTTGCCGACGCTCGACGCCTATCACAACATCGCGCTCGCACAGCATATCCACGGGAACGGCTTCGACCCACACCGCTTCGAAGTCGTCGCCAATCTGCTCGGCCTGACCGACCGCCTCCACCACAAGCCGTCGGAGCTTTCCGGGGGAGAGCAACAGCGCGTGGCTCTGGCGCGCGCAATCATCAGCGAGCCGAAGATCGTCCTGGCCGACGAGCCGACGGGGAACCTGGATACCAAGAGCTCCGAAAGCGTTCTCGCGCTTCTCCGCCAGCTCAACAAGGATCTCGGCCAGACCATCGTGATGATTACGCACAATCCGGATGCGGCCACCTATGGAAACCGCGTCTTGCACATGCGCGACGGGATGGTCGTTAACGGCTCGGCAGCCCACTGAGATGCGCACGTTCTGGCGAGGATTGGTCCGCACGATTTTCTGGTCCTACGAACGCATGACGTGGCAGTACGACCTGATGGTCATCGCCATCGTTGCGTTTGTTCTGCTCGCGCCGCGGGGATGGTTTCATGATCAGCCGAAGTCGCACGCATTCGCGACTGTCGGCGTGGAGCTCATCTCGGAAGATTCCGCCACTCAGGCATGGACGTATCGCATCGATGCGGCGTCACTTCCACAGGACAAGCGCGCGACCAAGTGGTCTCCGGAACTCGAGCGGCGGATCCACGACGTTCTCGGCCGCAGCGTCGATGCGCTCAAAGGCCGCACGTTTCAACTACAGCACATCGAGCCCGTATTCGCCAGCGACGGTTCCGTGGCAGCGTACGACGTCACGGTCCACTTTTGACGCAGGGCTTCCGGCCCGCCCTTTCCCGAGATGCACCCGCCGAGGTTTTCCCAGGGCTGAATCTCGCGAACAACAGGATCGCCGAAGCGACATTGACCGAGGCTGGCCGCTCGCTCCGCTTCATGGCGTCGCCTGTGGATTCATACTCGAACTTCCATCCGCGAATCGAGGACCCCACTTGGTGTTATATTGACTTGGCTTCCGGCGTTTCCCGTGCGGCTATCGAGTCTGTGAGCTGCAGGGAATTCTAATTGAGAGAAAGGTGCCTTCATGGCCAGCGCAAAATTCACTCCGCCGACCCGCGAACGGCTGGAAGGAGCCGTCAACGAGTTGAGGTCGTTGCTCGATCGCCGTGCTACCACCGCGGAGGCCGTGCGAGAGCACCACAGCCATGGCGAATCCTACCATCCGCCCGCCGTGCCCGATGTTGTCTGCTTCCCGCACTCGACCGAGGAGGTCAGCCAGATTTTGAAGATCAGCGCGAAGTATCAGGTGCCGGTGATTCCGTTCGGTGCCGGCACCTCGATGGAGGCGCAGGTAAACGCAATTTACGGCGGGATCACGCTCGACATGCGCGAAATGAACCGCATTCTCCGGATCAGCCCCGAAGACCTGCAGGCGACGTTGGAAGCGGGCGTGTCACGCAAGCAGCTCAATCAGGCGTTGTCCAACACGGGCTTTACGTTCTTCATCGACCCGGGCGCCGACGCCACCATCGGCGGAATGTCGTCGACGCGCGCCTCGGGCACTACGGCCGTGCGATACGGCACGATGCGCGAAAACGTGATGGCCTTGAAGGTCGTGCTAGCCGACGGCCGCGTGATCCACACCGGCTCGCGCGCGCGCAAGTCCGCGGCCGGTTACGACCTAACTCACCTGTTCGTCGGCGCGGAAGGCACCCTCGGCGTCATCACCGAGGTGACTCTGCGACTGCACCCCCTACCCGAGGCCATCGCGGCAGCCAGCTCTGCCTTCGAGACCATACGCGACGCCGTTGAGACCGCCATCGCGACCATTCAACTCGGCGTGGCCGTGGCGCGGATCGAGCTGATGGACGAAGCGCAAATCGACGCTTGCAATCGTTATTCGAAGACGAACTATCCCGTTGCTCCCATTCTATTCTTCGAATTCCACGGCGACAGCATTCGCGCCGTCAACGAGCAGGCCGGAACCGTGCAGAAAATTGCCGAAGAACATCGCGGACGCGGGTTCCAGTGGTTTACGACGCCGGAAGAGCGCGAAACCCTATGGCAGATGCGTCACAACACCTATTTCGCCACGCTGGCGATTCGCCCCGGCGCCCAGTTGTTTACCACCGATATTTGCGTCCCGATTTCGCGCCTCGCGGATTGCATCGTCGAATCGAAAAAAGACGTCGCGTCCGCGCCCTTTCCCACTACCGTCGTTGGGCACGTCGGCGACGGCAATTTCCACATGGCTTTCATCCTCGATCCGAAGAATCCCGCCGAGCACGCCGAGGCCCTTCGGTTCGAAGAGAAAATTATTCGCCGCGCTCTCGAAATGGGCGGCACGTCCACCGGCGAGCACGGCATCGGTTGCGGCAGGCAGAAATACCTCTCCGCCGAACACGGCCCGGGGGTCGACGTGATGCGCGCCATCAAGAATGCACTCGACCCCGACAACAGGATGAATCCCGGCAAAATGGTCGAACCGAAGATGCTCTACGACGCTTGAAATTCAGCTTGACCGTCCGGCCGATTTCTTCGACCGTGCGCCAACACCGGTTGGGTGGGAGTGGCTGACACCTGCAGCGCAGCGTGACAAAGGAGGGCTGAGCGCTAGGACGGGTTTGGTCGCCAACTGGCCGGAGCGTCCACGTAGCAGGGGTTCAGCTCCGCGATCGATGGGCATCCCAGGAGCGTCAAGGTGCGCTCCAGATCCGCCCGCAAGATTTCGAGCGCCCTTGCCACGCCAGCTTCGCCTGCGGCGCCGAGCCCGTACACATAGGCCCGCCCGACCAGCACGGCGCGCGCCCCCAGGCAGATCGCTTTCACGATGTCGGCGCCGCGGCGGATGCCCCCGTCCATCAGGATTTCTGCGCGCCCATTGACGGCTGCCACCACTTCCGGAAGCGCGCGCAGCGAAGCGGCCACGCCGTCGAGCTGGCGTCCCCCGTGGTTCGAGACGATCACCGCTGTCGCACCTTCATCGAGAGATCGCCGCGCGTCGTCGCCCGTCAACACGCCCTTCACCACAATCGGTCCTGGCCACGCTTTCCGCAGCCAGCCGAAATCCTCCCAGGTCACCACTGACCGCGCCAGCCCCGCGTGTGCCTCGGAAAGCGGCAGCGGTCCTCGACCCGGTACCACGATATTTGGCAGCTCGAGCATCCCTCCGTCGAGCAGAAAGCTTGCGAGCCATCCGGGATGCGCCAGCAATTGCGGCAAGAAGGGAATCGCCGCCAATTTGTTTTTGCCCAGCAGCACGGCGGCGCCGTTTCGAATGTCGCGCTCGCGCATCCCAAAAGTTGCCGTATCGATCGTCAGCACCAGCGCCGTGAACCCGGCGGCCCGCGCGCGTTCAATCGCAGCCTCGCCCGCCGCGCGTCCGCCGACGAGATAGAGCTGATACCACAGCGGCCCCGCGGACGCTTTCGCCACGTCCTCGAGCGAATGTCCAGACATCGTCGAGAGCACGTATCCCGTTCCCGCCTTGCCCGCCGCTCGCGCCGCAGCCACTTCGCCCTCGGGATGCATGATGCGGCTGAAACCGCAGGGCGCCAGCAGCAAGGGCATGCTCAGCTCGACGCCCAGCACCTTCGTGCGCAGGCTGCAGCCGGAAATGGCCATGGCGTTTCGCGGGCGAAAGGTCACCTCCTCGAAGGCGCGACAGTTTTCCCGCATCGTCACTTCGCCTTCCGCCCCGCCGTCAACGTATTCGAACACCGCCCTCGGCACGCGCCTCTGCGCCATGCGCCGCAAATCTTCGATGTTGACGACATGCGGCGACGCAACTCTACGTTCGTGTCGGTTCATCGCGCTGTATCCTCGAGCTGCCCCTCAACCATGCGCGCCACGCAACAGAGCGCGCGGAATCGGACCTGGCCGCGCCCATTCTACCCAGTATCTTCAAATTTTTGTTGGCTAGTTGACGCCCGTTCCGGTGCATGATGGCAGTCCGCAATATTGCCCGCGAAACGCCCCACCGGGCACCGGGCGAGGTTGTCGTTTCCTTAGGAGATGGCGCATGAAGGTTGGCGAAGCGATCGCCGAAATTCTGAAACGCGAGGGCGTGGAGGTCATCATCGGTTATCCGGTGAATCACGTTCTCGAATCCGCGGCATGCGCCGGCATCCGCCCGATCATCGTCCGCCAGGAACGGGTGGGGCTGCACATGGCGGACGCCATCTCCCGCCTTTCGAGCGGGCGGAAGATCGGCGTGTTCGCCATGCAGCATGGTCCCGGTTCGGAGAACTCCTTCGGCGGCGTCGCCCAGGCCTATAGCGAGTCCGTGCCGATCCTCGTCCTGCCCATGGGCTACGCACGCCGCCTCGCGCACGTCGATCCGAACTTCAACTCGGCTGCCAGCATGCGCTCGGTAACGAAGTCCGCGGAGCCCCTGGCGTCCCCCGCGCAGATTCCTGATGTTTTCCGGCGCGCCTTTTCCCGATTGCGCAACGGGCGCGGCGGCCCAGCATTGATCGAGATTCCGGTGGATCTTTTCGCGGAAGAAGTTCCTGAGCCTTTCAACTACGAGCCAGCCATCGCGGCGCGGTACGGCCCCGATATCGCGGACGTGCGCCGCGCGGCGGCGGCGCTCGCAGATGCGAAGAATCCCGTCATCTACGCCGGTCAGGGAATTCACTATGCGCGTGCCTGGGATTCCCTCCGCAAACTCGCTGAGACGCTCGCCGCGCCCGTGGTCACGAGTCTCGAGGGCAAGAGTGCCTTTCCGGAGAATCATCCTCTCGCGCTCGGTTCCGGCGGCCTTTCGTTCCCACGCACCGTTCCGCATTTTCTCGCCAAAGCCGACTGGATTTTGGGAATCGGCTGCAGCTTCACTGAGACGGCCTTCGGCATCACCATGCCGCCCGGAAAGAAAATCATCCACGCCACGCTCGATCCGGCGCACTTGAACAAGGACGTTCGCGCCGATATCGGCCTCATCGGCGACGCGCAACTGACACTCGACGCGCTTTGCGCCGAGCTCCAGCGGATCGTCAAGGCGCCACGCGACCGGTCCGCCATCGCCGGTGAGATCGCCAGTATACGCAAAGCGTGGCTCGACGAATGGATGCCGAAACTCACTTCCGACGAGGTTCCGCTTTCGCCCTACCGCGTGATCTGGGATTTGCAGCGCACCGTGGAACTGGCCAATACGATCATCACGCATGACGCCGGTAGCCCGCGCGATCAGCTCTCTCCTTTTTGGATCACCCAGCGCCCGCTCACGTATATCGGCTGGGGCAAGACCACGCAGCTCGGCTACGGCCTTGGCCTGGCAATGGGCGCGAAGCTCGCCTGCCCGGACATGCTGTGCATCAACGTCTGGGGCGACGCCGCCATCGGCTTTACCGGCATGGATTTTGAAACCGCCGTCCGCGAACGCATTCCCATCCTGTCGATTTTGCTCAACAATTTCAGCATGGCCATGGAAATTCCGCTCATGCCCGTCTCGACCGAAAAATATCGCGCCACCGACATTTCCGGCGACTACGCCGCGATGGCCCGCGCCTTCGGCGGCTATGGCGAGCGCGTCACCACTCCCGCCGAAATCGTCCCTGCCATCCGCCGCGGAATCGAGAAAACGAAGAACGGCGTTCCGGCGCTTCTCGAATTCATCACCTGCAAAGAACTCGCCGTCTCCAAGCACTATCACGGCAGTCAGTAGCGCGAGCCACCAGCTCGCTCAAGCGCTCGAAGTCGCGGTTGCGGAACTCGCACGGCTTCTGCTATAGATGCTGGGCAAACATTTGTTATGGGGAAAACCTCCGGGAAGGCATACCCTCGAAAGGGAACTCGGCCATGACTATAGTGCGGATTCTTCGTGCGCTCGGATTCTTCTGCGCGCTTGGCGTTCAGATAGCGGCCTATCCAGCGCGCGGCCAGGAACAGAACGTGATACCGGTATCGCCGGGCCAGCGGCTCTTCGAGAAGCATTGCACTACCTGCCACGGCAATCCTGCCGTCGGGGACCGCGCTCCCGATCTGAAGTCGCTTGTTCGGCTTACCCCGGAAGCTGTCTACACGGCTCTCACCTCGGGTTCCATGAACATTCCCGCCAAGGGCTTGACGGACGAAGAAAAGCAACTTGTGGCTGAGTATCTTGGCGGCCGGCCGCTCGATCGAACGGAATCCGGCGCGGCTCAGACGATGCCCAACCGCTGCGCAAGCAATGCGTCGCTCGGAGATCCCTCCGTCGGAGCCTCCTGGAACGGATGGAGCGTGGATCTAGCCAACTCGCGCTTCGCGAACGCTAAGAGCGGCGGACTCACCGCAGAGCAGGTTCCCAAGCTGAAGTTGAAATGGGCCTTTGGATTTCCCAAGGGCGGCACGGCCTACGGCCAGCCATCCATCGTAGCGGGTCGGGTTTTTGTGGGCAGCGACAATGGCTATGTGTACTCGCTCGATGCGTCCACTGGGTGTGTCTATTGGTCCTTTCTTGCGAAGTCCGGCGTCCGCACATCGCCGAGCGTCGGCCCGATCTGGGGGCACCGACCCACCAAGTACGCCGTCTACTTTGGCGACATGCACGGCAACGCCTACGCTGTCGATGCCTCAACAGGAAAGCTGCTTTGGACACGGCAGGTGGGCAACCACTACACCGCGCGCATTACCGGGTCGCCCACGCTCTACCGGGGCCGCCTCTACGTGCCCACCTCGTCGACCGAAGAGGTATTCGGGCCGAATCCGTCGTATGAGTGCTGCACGTTTCGGGGAAGCGTGGTTGCTCTCGACGCCAATACGGGACACGAGCTGTGGCGGACATTCCTCATCCCGGAGGAGCCCAAGCCGATCAAGAAGAATTCGCACGGCGTGCAATTGTGGGCGCCCGCGGGAGCAGCCGTGTGGAACACGCCAACGATTGATCCGCAGCGGCATGCGCTCTACATCGGGACGGGCGACTCCTACACCGAGCCTGCACCGAATACCACGGACGCCATCGTCGCTTTGGATCTGAATACAGGCAAATTCCTGTGGACCTATCAAACGCTGGCGGACGACGCGTTCCTGGTGGGATGCGTTTCGGGTGGGGCCAATGAAAATTGCCCCAAGAACGTCGGCCCGGACCTCGATGTCGGTGCTTCGCCTGTGCTTGTGAATTTGTCAAAGGGCCGGCAGCTATTGCTGGCGACGCCCAAAAACGGAGAGGTGCTGGCTCTCGATCCCGATCGCAAGGGCGCTCTGATTTGGAAAGTGAGCCTGTCCGAGACGCTGCCGCCCAACAATGGCCAGATCGCCTTCGGCGGCGCGGTCGGTGGGGGGGCGATCTATGTGCCGCTTGAAGATGGGACGTTTGCGGCCATCGATCTCGCGGCCGGCCGCGTTCTATGGCGCACCCGCCTCGAGTCGCTCGATGATCTCGGCCAGCCGAGCTCGAATGGCGAGAATCGCACAAAGGGAGGGTTGCGCTTCGGACAGTCCGCAGCCGCCACGCTGATTCCCGGTGCTGTCTTCACAGGCGGGTGGGACGGCATCCTGCGAGCGCTTTCGACCAAAGATGGAAAGGTGCTGTGGCAGTTCAATACCGCGCAGCAATTCACGACGGTCAACAAGGTTCCCGCCCAGGGCGGTTCGATGGGCGGGCCGGGCGCGACGGTCGTAAATGGAATGCTCTACGTTGGGTCCGGGTATGCCAATGTGGGCAGCGGAATGCCCGGCAATGTGCTACTGGCATTTTCAGCCGAATAGAGACGCGCGCATGGGAGTAAGTGTATCTAACGCTAAATGTGAATCCCCAGGCGTCATCTCTGCAAGGCACGATTTGTCGGAGCGCGAGTGCTCACCCCCAGTGGGGGAGGGGACCCGCGCCGACAGGCCCGTTGAGTCGGCCCGTCGGCGGCTATGGCAGCGGGCTTCTCGTCTTTGTCGCTTACTTGGTGTTGCTCTTCTTTTCGATGACGATGCCCTTCAGCGCCTGCGAATCGCCCGTAAGTTCGTCCTTGCCCGCGGGGAAACCATTCGCTTGCAGCAGGTATGCGACCAAGTCTACATATTGCTTCGCGGTAAGGCTGTCCGGCTGGTTCATCGGCATCGTGTTGCGCGTGGTGTCGAAGAGGTCGCCCACGGTGCGGCCTTCCCAGTTCGCCATGAAGATTTCGCCCGCCAGTGGCGGCGCCTGGCCGCTGCCGCTCAGGTCGTCCATGTGGCAATTGCTGCAGTCCGTGCCGTAAACGACGTTGCCTTGCTTGGCTTGATCCGCCGTGTAGACACCGTCATTGGTGGTCTTAGGCGCTGCGGACGCCTTCGCCGAAGCTGTCAGGCTACGCGGATGCGCGATCAATATCGCGGCGAGCACGATTCCGAGCAGAGCCAGTCCACGCACGACAGAATTTCCGCCGCGCGAAAAACCCATTTTCTTGATTGCGTTCATCGAAGTGGAGTCCCCTCGTTTGGTGAAGTGGTATCGCCTTGCCGTATCATCGGGACCATGGTAGCAAACGTTCGTCCGAATTTGGGCACCATCCGTGATTGGAAATCATTTGGGCGATTCGTGTCCGGGCGGATCCTGACCGACTCTCGCTCTGGTCATTTCCTGCCGACCGTTTTAGGATGTGGACTCGGCGCGGGGGGTTGGTTCGGCACCGGAGAACTGGCATGGCAGGAGGATGCAACATGAACCACGTGGAACAGCCTCGGAGAGTATCGCGACGCGGCTTCCTAGCTGGCGGAGCGGCGGCGATCGTGGCAGTCGCGGTCACCGGCACGACCGTATTGATGGACCCGAGTGGCGCATGGGCCGTTGAACTGCAAAGCTTGAAGCCCGAAGAAGCACAGGCTTTGCTGAAATTCGTGCACGATCTATTCCCCCATGACCAGCTCGCCGAGGTTTACTACGCGAACGCCATCGCGCCTCTCAACGACGAAGCGGCGAAGGACCCGTCCGCCAAGCGATTGCTCGTCGATGGAATTTCCCGGCTGAATCGGCTAGCCCAGGCCGCGGGCGGCGCGGCCTACGCGGATGTGTCGGACGAAAAGATTCGCGTGGCTGCGATCAAGCAATTGGAGGGCAGTCCGTTTTTCGCGAAAGTTTACGGCACGGCCGTCGTTTCGCTTTATAACCAGCCGAAGCTGTGGCCGAAGTTCGGCTACGAGGGCCCGTCCTCTCCACTGGGCGGCTATCTGCACCGCGGCTTCAGCGATATCGATTGGTTGTGAAGCGGTCTTGACGATCGGTGCGGCTGTTCCGGCAGAGCGAACCGATTTGTGCCGCGCGACTCGCTCGAGTCTTCGGGGAGGGTTGAAATGCCCGCGAAATTTGATTTGAACGATTCATCCGTCGTTGTGATTATCGGCTCGGGCGCTGGCGGTGGAACTCTGGCGAACGAGTTGGCGCAGAAGGGTGTTTCCGTGGTGGTCCTCGAGGCAGGGAAACGTATCCAGATCGGCGATTTCAAGAACGACGAAGTCGCGATGTTCAACCTCTTCACGTGGCTCGATCCGCGCACCACCTCCGGCACGTGGTCCGTGGCAAAGACGTCTCCCGACCTGCCCGCATGGATCTGCAAGCTCGTGGGCGGAACGACGGTCCACTGGGGCGCCGTCGCGCTGCGTTTTCAGGAGCACGAATTTAAGCCGCGAACTCACTACGGCGACGTCGCCGGCGCGAATGTGCTCGATTGGCCCCTGGACCTGAAGGAAATGGAGCCGTATTACGACCGCGCCGAGGACAAAATGGGCGTTTCCGGAACCCACGGCATTCCGCTCCTGCCGGCAAGCAATCACGGCAAAGTGCTTTTCGCCGGCGCGAAGAAGCTCGGCTACAAGCAATTCCGGGTCCCGACCATGGCCATCAATTCCGTTCCACGTGATGGCCGTGCATCGTGCCAGCAGACCGGCTTCTGCGTCCAGGGCTGCACGTTTGCCGCGAAGTGGTCGACGATGTACACGGAAATTCCGAAGGCCGAGGCGACCGGAAAAGCGGAAGTCCGGCCGGAGTCACAGGTCCTTCGGATCGAGCATGACGCGTCCGGGAAAGTGACCGCTGTCGTGTACGCCGATCGCACCGGCGCTCTGCAGCGGCAGAAGGCGCGAATCGTAGCCGTGGCTGGAAATGCGATCGAGAGCCCACGTCTCCTTCTCAATTCATCTTCGAGCAAGTTTCCTCACGGCCTTGCCAACTCCTCAGGCCAGGTGGGCCGGTACTACATGCGGCATACAACGGGGGCCGTATTTGCATCATTCGAAAAGCCCGTTCACATGTACCGCGGAACCGCCCAGTCCGGAATCGTTATGGATGAGTCGCCCAACAACCCCAAGCGCGGCTTCGTGGGCGGCTATCAGATGGAACTGCTTCCGCAGGGACTGCCCAGCTTTGCGCAGACCGTCGTTCCGGGAGGCTGGGGCCGCGACCGCGCTTCTTTTGTAGACAGCTACGTGAACCTGGCCGGTTTGTGGGTCATCGGCGAAGACATGCCTCTCGCAACCAACCGCATCACGCTCCATCCTGAGAGGAAAGACCAATTCGGCGTCCCCATCGCCAACGTCCACTGCGACGAGCATCCCAATGATATTGCCATGCGAAACCATGGCTACAAGCAAGCCGATGCCCTGTACAGGTCCATCGGTGCAAAGAGAACCGTTCACGTTCCTCCCTACCCCTCGACACACAATATGGGCACGAACAGAATGTCGGAGAAACCGCAAGACGGCGTGGTCAATCGCTTCGGGCAGGCCCACGACATCAAGAACCTTTTCGTGTCCGACGGCAGCCAGTTCACGTCCAGCGGTGGCGAGAACCCGACTCTGACGATCGTCGCACTGGCCATCCGCCAGGCCGAATACATCGCGGACCAAATGAAAAGAGGAGAGATCTAAAGCAGCGACAGCTGCCGTCAATCATCCGCGGAGAATTTTCAAAAACTCGCCCGAGTAGCGGCAGCCTTCGTGCCATCGTGTCTAAATCCGAAATGCACGATCCAATCGTTCGCAGCACGTTGCGTCGGAGCAAATTTCCATTCTCGGGCGGCCTGCAACGCGAGTCTTGCGAAATACTTGCTCGGCCCAGACGACTCAATCGTGGCATCGGTGACGTTTCCCGCGGGATCAACGCTCACCCTGATCCCAACCCTGACCGTTCCCCAAATCGTATCGCTGGCCGACTTCGGCACATCGGGCAAGACCTGACGAATCACGCCATTGTTGGCAGCGCTAGCGGAGGAAGCCGCTGGTGCCGCCGCTCGTGAAGAAGTTGCGCGGTTCAGGGAGGTATCGCCGGAATTCTCCTTTTCAACCGGCGTCGCCTGTTTCCTTTCTGAGGTGGCAGCACTGCCGAGGCGTTGCGACTTGCTCTGCGTCTTCGCGGATACTTCTCCCGTGGGTTGCAAAGGTTCGGCGCTGGACTTGGAAGAGTGGCTCACCAATTTCAAGCCTGCAAAGCCGATCAATGCGAGGAGGAGAATTAGAATGGGAATCAGGTACGTGCGTCGCGCGGGCGAGCCGTTCCGCCGAACAGGTAGCGCCTGCGGCACGGCTGCCGGGAGACGGAGCCGGCTCGCGATATCCGCCGCTTTCCATCGAAGCTTGGGGTCCCTCCGCAAGCAGTGGTGGGCTACCTCTCGAAGCGAGGGCGGCAAGGTGTCAGGCACCTCGGGATCGGCTTGCCCGTTACGATCCCATGCGGGCAAACGCTGAGTCAGTACCTCGACCAGTGTCATTCCAAGCGACCACGTGTCGGCGGCAGGGGAACTCGTCGTATCCGGTGGATCGTACGGGCTCGGATCGCTGATCGGGTCACCCGCGAGACGAAGGTCGTCGCTCGCCAGTTTCAACTGGTCGCCGCTCGCCATGACATTGGCGGGCTTTATGCGTCCGTGCACCAAGCCTCTCGCGTGGAGGTACGCCAGCGCGTCCACGGCGGGCTTGAGCATTTCGCTCGCCTCATTTTCGGTGAGCGGCCGCTCCGAAACGACCTGCGACAAATTCTCTTCGGCATGCTCCATCACGGCGAAGAGAAGTTTTGTGCCGCCAATTTGGCAACGGCCGGTCTTAAATATGCGAGCTAGGTTCGGGTGAGACATCGTCACCGCTCGTTGCCACGAACTTAGCTGTTGTTTTGCGTTCGGCGAGCTCTCGGGAACTAGCTTGATCGCGACTGCTTGAGGGGCGCCTTCAGGAAAATCCGCGACAAAGACGGCGCTGTGCTCGGAACCCCCCAGATATTGGCGCAGACGAAATTCTTCGTTGACTGATTGTCCTTCCCACTGTTTCCAGGTCTCGGCCATGGGTGCCTCCGCGAGCTGGTCCATGTATTGTTCGCTCATAGTTCCCAGGTTCCAAGCGGAAAATCCCCGACATTTTACACACGGCAACCCCCCCGGTATCGGGGTGGGAAGCGAAAACCGAAGCACGCCAATTGGCAGGAAGAAGAGAGCCGAGAGTCCTCGAAATCCTTCCCCTAAGCCGTAACTCTGCAACGACATATGAAGATCAGGAAGCGCTTTGTAACTGCCCCGAATCCGCAGTTGCGGTGGCAGGCTTGAACTGATTTGAAAAGCGCTGGTGGTGGGTGAGGGTGCTGCCCCCTCCCGGCACGCTAATCTGGCGTTTTTCGGGGTTTATAAGACCCCGCCGCACGGCTGGTGCTACCCACCGTCCCGCAGGGTCGTATTACCGGGTCAAAGCTCATACTGTAAATATATTATGCCACGCAATAGGTTTCAAACCGCTCGTCGGTATGGGAATTCGGCATTCGACGTTGGCGTCACGACGCAAGTTTTTTCCACTCGCGTCTTGAGATGGTTGCGGGGACCGGACTGGACCGGGCTGACGTCCTCCGGTTCCTGAGCGCTACGCGCTCAAACTGGAACAATACCAGCCCGACGCGCGGGCCCATGCGCAGTAAGAATGAAAGAGGAAAGTAAGTGGTTGCAGGGGTCGGATTTGAACCGACGACCTCCGGGTTATGAGTCTTGCAGCTAACACTTAAGTGCTGTCGAATCAATCGCGCTGTTGTCAAAAGTGACGTCTCCAAGCACATTCTGTCAGCTTAAGTGCAGTAGCGAATTGGGCTTATTGGGTTGAAAAGTTTGTCAGCTTATCCGCAGTTTTTCTTGCGCCAAGACCGCGATCTCTGGATGCCTTATCGTCCGTTGCTTACCGGCACAGCCGTTCTGAAATCTGCCCTTAGTTGGGCTACATTGGGCTACAAGCAATAGAAGCGTGCGTTGGAAACCCCTGACC
>OBLQ010000016.1_pt1 | contig 46817 bp, 46 predicted proteins | sample 1519881 | NCBI WGS metagenome assembly OBLQ01 (sample SAMN01911456, study PRJEB22533) | soil metagenome | biome: Soil | place: Malaysia | collected 2012-04-30 | depth DG_metagenome m | reverse complement strand
CGGCATCCTCTTCCATGTGGATGCGGGTGATGCCGATGCGTTTCTCGCCGTCAGCAAGCGGGATGTCGAGCCAGCCGTGCTCGACCAGCGGCAGCGGGAACTGGCTGATCTGGTAGCCCTTCGGCAGGTCGGGATAGAAGTAGTTCTTGCGATCGAACTTCGATTCGAGGTTGATGGTGGCGTTGATTGCCAGACCCGTCAGCACCGTCTTCTCGACAGCAGCATGGTTCAGCACCGGCAACTGGCCGGGCATGCCGAGGCAAACCGGGCAGGTCTGCGTGTTCGGCTCGGCACCGAACGCGGTCGAGCAGCCGCAGAACGCCTTGGTCTTGGTATTGACCTGGACATGCACCTCCAGGCCGATCACGGTTTCCCAGCTCATGCCTTACCTCCGAACGCAGCCGGCGCTTTCGTCGTCCAGTCCGTTGCCGCCTCATAGGCGCTGCCAGCGGCCAGCAGCACATCCTCGCGCCAGGCCGGCGCGATCCATTGCAGGCCGACCGGCAGGTTGTCGGAAAATCCGCACGGCTGGCTCATGCCGGGCAGGCCGGCGAGGTTCAGCGCGATGGTAAAGATATCGGAGAGGTACATGGTGATCGGATCGTCCGTCTTCTCGCCGAGCCTGAAGGCCGGCACGGGACTCGTCGGCGTGGCGATGATGTCCACCTTCCCGAAGGCATCGAGGAAATCCTGGCGGATCAGCGTACGCACGCGCTGCGCCTTGATGTAGTAGGCATCGTAGTAGCCGGAGGAGAGCGCGAAGGTACCGGTCAGGATGCGGCGCTTCACCTCGGCACCGAAGCCCTCGTCGCGGCTGCGGGTGTACATGTCGTTGAGGTCTTCCGGAGAGTCGCAGCGGTGACCGTAACGCACGCCGTCGTAGCGGGAGAGGTTCGCCGAGGCCTCCGACGGTGCGATCACGTAGTAGGCGGCGACGGCGTACTTGGTATGCGGCAGCGAGATATCGACGATCTCGGCACCCAGTTCGCGGCACTTCTCCAGTGCAGCCTCGACGGTCGCGCGCACACCGGCATCCATGCCGTCGACGAAATACTCTTTCGGCTTGCCGATCTTCAGCCCCTTCATGTCGCGGGCTTCGCAGGCACCGAGCCAGTCGATTGCCGGCGCATCGGCCACCGAGGTGGCGTCGCCGGAATCGTGACCGCAGAGCACCGACGAGAGCAGTGCGGTATCCTTCACCGTGCGGGTCATCGGACCGGCCTGATCCAATGAGGAGGCGAAGGCGATGATGCCGCGACGGGAGACACGGCCGTAGGTCGGTTTGAGCCCAGTGATGCCGCAAACGGCCGCCGGCTGGCGAATCGAGCCGCCGGTATCGGTGCCCAGTGCCGCCGGAGCGAGGCCGCCTGCCACGGCCGACGCGGAACCGCCGGAGGAGCCGCCCGGGATACGCTCGATATCCCACGGGTTGCGGCACGGACCGAAGGCGCTGGTCTCGGTGGAAGAGCCCATGGCGAACTCGTCCATGTTGGTCTTGCCGAACAGCACGGCACCCGCCTCCTTCAGCCGGGTGATCACATGCGCATCGTACGGCGCATGGAAGCCCTTCAGGATGTTGGAGCAGCACTGGGTGGGGCCGTCCTGCGTGCAGAAGATATCCTTGATGGCGATCGGCAGCCCTTCCAGCGGCCGGGCGCCATGCTTGGCGCGGTACGCATCGGAAGCATCGGCCTGCTCGAGGATATGCGCCGGGTCGATGTCGACGAAGGCGTTCAGGGCACCGTTGTGCGCCTCAACGCGGGCGATATACGCCTCGGCAATCTTGCGGGCGGTGGTTTCGCCGGCATCCAGCCGGCCCTTGAGTTCGGTCAAAGTTGAAAATGGCATGGCTTACTCGATCACCTTCGGCACGACATAGAGGCCGGATTCTGTATTCGGGGCAGGCGTCTGCAGTGCATCGCGGCGATTGCCGTTGGTCACCACGTCGGCGCGATGCGGCATGGCCACGTCGTGCGGGTGTGCCGTCGGTTCGACACCGTCGGTCGCAACTTCGGCCAACTGGTCGATATAGCCGAGAATATTGCCAAGCTGCGGCCCGAGTTCGGCCGCTTCCTTGTCGGTCAGGCGGATGCGGGCCAGCCGCGCCACCTTCTGCACATCGATTTCCATCAGATTCCACCCTGTTGCTGGGACCCTGTTACCAGGCCCCTGATTGGCAGCGAAGCATAGCCACTTGCCGGGCGTTGCTCCACAGTGCATCCGCACCCTTGCAGGGCGGGCACGGCTCTCCGAGGATGGCCGCATGTTCACACTGCATCCGCGACTCGCCGCCGACACGCATCCGGTTGCCGACTGGCCGCTCTGCCGCGTGCTGCTCATGAACGACGCCCGCTACCACTGGCTGATCCTGGTGCCTATGCGCGAAGGCATCCGCGAGATCCACGAGCTGGAGCCGGAAGAACTCCAGCAGCTGATGGCCGAAATAACCGCCGCTTCCAAAGCACTGTGCGCCACCGTTCCGCAGGACAAGATCAACGTCGGAGCCCTCGGCAACATGGTGCCGCAGCTGCATATCCACGTGATCGCCCGCCGCATCGGCGACGCGGCCTGGCCGGGCCCGGTGTGGGGCAACGGCACGGCCGTCCCCTATGCAGAAGGAGAAGTCGGGAAACTGGCCGACCGCCTGCGGGAAGCGCTGGGCGGACATTTCGCCGCCATCACATGAAAACACGGCCGCTCGGCATCCTCGATTCGGGTATCGGCGGCCTCACCGTGCTGCACGAGATTCACGCCATTCTGCCGCACGAGCCGCTCGTCTACCTCGCCGACTCCGCCAATCTCCCCTACGGCAGCAAATCCGAGGCGTGGATCCGCGATCGCACGCTGCAACTGGCCAAGGCGCTGGTGCGCGAGCAAAACATCAAGGCGCTGGTGGTGGCCTGCAACACAGCCACGGCGGCCGCCGCCACCAACCTGCGTGCCGTGCTCGATATCCCGGTGATCGGCATGGAGCCGGCGGTGAAGCCGGCCAGCGAAGCAACCCGAAACGGTGTTATCGGCATCCTCGCCACCGAGGGCACCATCAAGAGCGCCCGCCTCGCCGGTTTGCTGAAGGCCTTCGCCGACGGCCTGCACGTCGTCACCCAGCCCTGCCCGGGGCTGGTGGAGCTGATCGAAAGCAGCGAGCCGGATTCGGTCGAACTGCGGCAGAAGGTCGGGCAGTTCCTGCAACCGCTGCTACTGCAGGGCGCCGACACCATCGTGCTGGGCTGCACCCACTATCCGCTGTTGCGAGAAATGATTCACGAACTGGTTGGACCCGGCATCCGCATCATCGATACCGGTGCCGCCGTCGCCCGCCAGACGCTGCACCAGCTCACCCGCTACGATCGGCTTGGACCACCGGTCGACAAGCCGACCATCCACCTTTTCACCACTGGCTCCACCGATACGTTTTCAGGCGTGATTCAACGGCTGTTCCCGGAACTTGCCGCCATGCCGGTCGGCAGCATCACAGAATAAAATCACTTCTTACCGAGCGTCTGCTTTCGGCCAAAAGCGGACATTCGCCAATAAAAATTAAGTAAGCCTATAATTGGCCTCTATGGAAAAGGATATGAAGACCTTTCGAGAGACTTTTGAATTGGCAGAGAAAAGTGTCAGGCCATTGCTTGCCCAGCATGGATTTAAACTTATAGATATAACCGTGACCGAGGCTAAGGGTAGTCAGATGATTGCTGGGTCTGTGCGTTACGTGGAAAGTCTTAGATGGTATCAAGCTTATAAGAAGAAGCGATTTGTTGAACTGAGTGTTGCGCCATTAAGGTTGGAATTAGACTTAGATATTGGGTTGGGTGATGAGTCATACACGATTTATGAGCTTCATGAATTAGAAGGTAAAACTGATTTCCCGCCACGTTCCCATGACTTGTACTCGGCAATGTATCAAGAAGAACAACTTAAATCTGAATTTGAACGCTTAATTAAAGTGCTTGAAGACAGCGGGGACAGGTTCTTCTCGGGCGATAATTCACTTTGGTCTGATTTGCTTGAGCAAAGAATTGAACAAAGTAACCAGAAACAAAATGAATATATATTTCAACAAGCAGAGACAGCCTTCAAAAGTCAGGACTGGCAAAAGGTGGTAGAGCTGTTAGGCAATGAAGAACGGGTTTTAAATAAACTGAACCTTAGTCGTCTTAACTACGCTAAAAAGAAGTCATACGGCAATTCGCGATAAAGCTTTGAAGTCTGCTTTTTAGCCGATACCGGACATCCAGGCTAAGGTCTGCTCTCGGCCAAAAGCGGACACTCGAACTTTAGACTATGATGTGCCCTTGAGGGGAGTGTATAGGTGGTTTGGACTGACATTATTCTTGGGGCAATGGCCGTCTCCATCGTTGTTTCAATGCTGATACTTGTGATCGTCGGAAAGTTTCATGGTGGCAAATCTGTGAACGTTCCTTGGGATCCAGCGTTGAAAAACGAAATATCACCTCTCGGAATGCGATTTATTAGATTCGCAATACTTCTTTTTTTCGGTGCGCTTATTTTAGGAGTATCTGCTCTCAGTTTGGTTTCCAAATAGGGAGACACTCAATGTCCGCTTTTGGCCGCTATCGGACATTGCGAGGTGACTTCTTCGGGCCAAAGCCGGCCATCCGATTGGCTTAGAATCCCACTGCCCCCGACAACCAAAGCACTAGAAAAGTAGACAGCCATCCCAATGTTGCAACCAGGATAATGGGGGTTATCCATTGCAAAGCTACTGGCATGCGTTTGCCAAGAGCAGAGAATCGATTGTGTAAGAAGCTGAATGCTAGAGAAAGAAGCCAAAAAGCTGGTTGAGTATTAATCAGCCAGAAACCGACTAAAGCGTCCTCTGGTGTATAACTAACAAGAACAATGCAAAACGTAATTGCTGTAGCGCCACATGCGAGCACAATTGTTTTTACAGCAATAGTCATCAATCGTGTCAACGAGACTCCTCTCTACTGTGGAGAATACTCTGTCTGCCATTCACGAAGCCGCTAGACAATAGACTTATATCTGAATGTCCGCTATTGGCCGAAAGCGGTCATTGGAGATTTAGAGCTTAATTCGCTCGGGTCTGCAGAGCGGTGAGCATTTTCTGGTGGATGCCGTCGAAGCCGCCGTTGGAGAGGATCAGCACATGATCTCCCTGGCGGGCATCTTTGCCGACGACACCGATGATCGACGCCACATCCGGCAACACCTGGGCATGAGCGCCTATGGCGCGGCAGACCGCCCCGGTATCGAGCACTTCGTCAGCTTTCAGGTTGCGCGCCGAGGCGGGCACGAAAATCACCCGATCGGCACCGCCGAAACAACCGGGCAACCGCTCCTGATGGATGCGGGTGCGCATGGTGTTGGAGCGCGGCTCGACGATCACCCACAGCCTTCCCGCACCCTTCATCGCTGCCTTCGCCGCTTGCACGATGCCGGCGATCGCTGTCGGGTGATGGGCGAAATCATCGAAGATGCGAATCCCTCGCGCCTCGCCGACCAGCGTCATGCGCCGGCGCACACCAGCGAAGGTTTCGAAAGCCTTGGCAATCGTCACCGCATCGACGCCCAGCGTCGTCACCGCCGCCGCCACCGCACACGCATTGGCCACATGGTGGGTGCCGATCATGCCCCAGTTCGCCTCGATCACGCACTCACCACCCCGGTAAAGACGGAAGGAGGTACCATCGTCGGCCGTTGCTTCCCATTGCCACTCGGGTTCGGATGGCGAATCCGTCTTCCCTTTCTGGCCGAAGGGAATGATCGGCGTCCAGCTACCGCGCGACAGCACGTCGGAAAGATTCGTATCATCAGCATTCACAATGATTTTCCCTTGCGATGGAAGGGTGCGGATCAAATGCTGGAACTGCCGCTTGATCGACTCCAGATCCGGGAAGATATCGGCATGATCGTATTCGAGATTATTGAGGATCAGCGTATGGGCATGGTAGTGCAGGAATTTGCTGCGCTTGTCGAAAAACGCCGTGTCGTATTCGTCCCCTTCCAGAATAAAAGGGGCACCTTCACCGAGACGAGCACCACCGCCGAAGTTTTCCGGCACGCCGCCGATCAGGAATCCGGGCTGCTGCCCCGCCGTCTCCAGCACATGGGCCAGGAGGCTTGCCGTCGTCGTCTTGCCATGCGTGCCGGCCGCCACCACCGCAAGCCGGCCGGGCAGGATATGATCGCCGACGAACTGGGCGCCGGAGGTGTAGGGAATGCCGCGATCGAGCACCGCCTCGACCTCCGGGTTGCCGCGGCTGAGGGCATTGCCGATCACCACCAGATCCGGCTGAGGGGCGAGGTTGTCGACATGGTAGGGCGCGATGTCGATACCGAGTCCGGCCAGGTAATCGGACATCGGCGGATAGACGCCGGCATCGCTGCCCGTGACCCGCCATCCCTTCGCTTTCGCAAGCGCAGCAATGGCGGCCATGGCGGTGCCGCAGATTCCCAGGATGTGCAGGTGACCAAAATCATGTTGGCGATCAGGATTGGCAGGATGGCGTTTCATTCGCGAAAAGCCTGTACTAGTCTGCAAGCGGTTGGCAAGGGGGGAGGACCCGCCGGCAGCGAGGGGGCAATAAATTGCAGGATAAATTAGCCAAGCCGATCCTGATTCTTGGCGCCGGCAAGAACGGCAGCGTCTTTCTGGAGGAGTTCATCCGCGAGCCGGAAATCGAGGTTGCCGGCATCTACGACAAGGATGCACAAGCGCCGGGCATGCAACTGGCCCGCCATTACGGAATTCCGACCTTCAGCGACGTGCACGAAGCGCTCGACGCCTGCAAGGACAGTATGGTCTTCAACCTGACCGGCCATGACGAGGTTTCGGAACTGGCAGCCGACATCGTCGGCGCTGCTGCAGTGCTGGGTGGCGAAGAGACCTTCACGATCTGGAAGCTGGTGAATCGTCTCAAGAAGACCCATGAAGAGCTGAGCCGCAGCCAGGCCTACTTCAATGCTGTCGTCAATTATGCCCACGATGGCATCGTCACCATCGATACCAGTGGCACCATCATCGCCGCCAATCCCTCCGCCCACCACCTGTTCGGCTACAATAACGGCGAACTGGTCGGCGAACGCGTCAACCGGATGATGCCATCCGAATATGCCGCCGAGCACGACAATCATATCCGGCGGTATCTCGAAACCGGTGTCAGCAAGCTGATCGGTGTGCCGCGCGAACTGCCGGGTATCCGCAAGGACGGCAGCGAATTCCCGATCGACCTGTCGCTATCGGTCATGCAGGTACACGATACCACCTATTTCATCGGCATCATCCGCGATGCCACCGAACGGGTCGAATACCTGGAGCGTGTGCACAAGCTGGCGCTATACGACCACCTGACAGGGCTGCCCAACCGCATCATGTTCTACGACCGCCTCGAGCAGGCGCTGCTGCACGGCAAGCGTTACAAAGTGAACTTCGCGCTGCTGTTCCTCGATCTCGACGGCTTCAAAACGGTCAACGACCACGAAGGGCACGATGCGGGGGACGGCGTGCTGACGACGGTGGCGAAGCTGCTGCAAGGCTGCGTGCGCGAAAGCGATACGCTGGCCAGGATGGGCGGTGACGAGTTCGTCGCCATCCTGCCGACACTATCGAAGGAGGACGACCTGATCCGGCTGATCCGGAAGATGAATACTGCCCTGACCGGCCACCCTTTCAGCTTCGGCGGCCGCAGCTACACGATCGGCGCCAGCATCGGCGCAGCGCGCTTCCCGCTGGACAGCGACGACAGCGATATGCTGGTCAAGAAAGCGGACGATGCGATGTACGTCGCCAAGAAAGCCAACAAACGGGCTGAAAAGGAGCACTTCCTCTGCCTGGTCGACAAGCTTGTCCCGCTGGAGCAGGACTGATGCTGCCGGCACTGATCATCGAAACCGGCGAGCACCCGACAGCCAGCGTCATCTGGCTGCACGGTCTCGGGGCCGATGGCCACGACTTCGAACCGGTGGTGCCGGAGCTCGGGCTGCCGCCGGAACTTCCGGTGCGGTTTATCTTCCCGCATGCGCCGGTAATGCCGGTGACCCTCAACGGCGGTTACATCATGCCGGCCTGGTACGATATCCGGGAGTCCGACCTCGGCATCGAACACGACGGCGAAGGCATCAAACGCTCGGCCAAGGCCATCGGTATGCTGATCGAGAAAGAGCTGATGCAGGGATGCCCGGCCGACCGCATCATGCTGGCCGGCTTTTCGCAGGGAGCAGCGATGGCGCTGCACGTAGGGCTCCGGCAGCAGCAGCGACTGGCCGGCATCATCGCCCTCTCCGGCTATCTGCTGCAGCCGGAAACGCTACCGGATTCGATCACCGATGCCGGCCGCACCACGCCGATTTTCATGGCCCACGGCGTGCTCGACCCGATCGTGCCGTACGCACTGGGCGATCACGGCTGCCGCAAACTCAAGGCGCTCGGCTGCACCGTCGACTGGCACAGCTACCCGATGGAGCACCATGTCTGCGCCGAGGAGATCAGACTGCTCGGCGGCTGGATACGGGAGCGACTGGGACTGGAACCCGGTTAAGAGATCTTGTCGAGGTCCTGATATTCCTCGGCCTCGACATAGACACAGGCCGGATAGATCGGCCCGACATCGACCAGCACCCAGGCATCGCCCCGCAACCCCAGTTCCAGATCGAAAACATCGCCCTCGGCGACCATATCGAGGATCACTTTCGGCAGTGCCACCGGGCCGATCTCGCCCTCGTGGTTGTCGAAGGCGAACCACAGCGCCCCCTTGCGGATGGCCGTCACCCTCGCATGCCCCTCGGCGAACTCGGAGAAGCGCTGGCCGCGCAACCGCGGCGGCACGCCGCCGCCGCTACGCACGAAATGGTAGAACACGCGTGCCGCCCGGGCGGTGCGCACCGCCTCCGGCACCACATCGTCCAACACCTGCTCGAAGACCACCTGCTCCTCACGCTGCCACCAGCCGCGATGTACCATGAATGCGAACCAGCGCCGCAGCACCTCGGCGTAGGCCTCGATCAGTTCCGGATCGCCGGACTCACGCAGCACGAACCAGCCGATGAAATCGCGGATATGCTCGGGATCGAGCTCGGCAAGCGGCGTCTGGCCGAGATCGAGTGCGGGCTCCACGTCGCCCTCCAGCATGCGGACCATCTGCTCCTCGAGGTTATGTTCCCATTCGGCGAAATCGGGCTCCTCCTCCCCTTCCGGCTCCTGGTAAAGGTCGGAGTAATGCAGCAGGTAATGGGCCAGCGCATCCATGCAGGTCTCGGTATGGTGCTCGGCAGCATCGGCCTCCTGCTCGCTCTGCACGAAGCGCTCCATCGATTCCTGCAATGCCAACTGTACATTCATTCCGCTGCCTCCGGTCGATGATACGGGCGATCGCGAACGCTAGCACAATCTTTCACGCCCAACAGGGACGGCCGCTTGCCCGGCGCCGGCCTTGTGGCTATGTTGCTGCCCTGCAAGAAACCGGCGCACTGCGCCGTTCATATTGTGCCCGAGGAGACCGAAGATGCAAATCAACTCTACCGCCATTCGCAACGGCCATATCCTGGAAGTTGACGGCCAGCTCTGGAAGGTGATGAAGACCCAGCATGTCACGCCGGGCAAGGGTGTCGCCTGCATGCAGGTCGAAATGCGCAACATCGAAACGGGCAACAAGACCAACAAGCGTTTCAACTCCACCGAGCGCGTCGAGCGCGTGACGCTGACACAGCGCGAGATGCAGTTCCTCTACGCAGAGGACGACAACTTCCACTTCATGGATATGGAAACCTACGACCAGATCACGCTGGGCCGCGACATGCTGGAGAATGTCCTGCCCTACCTTCTGCCGGAGATGCAGGTGATCGTCGAGTTCCACGACGAGCGGCCGCTGAACGTGCAACTGCCGCAGACCGTCGTGCTGGAAGTGGTCGAGTGCGATGCCGCGATGAAGGGTCAGACGGCGACAGGTTCCTACAAACCGGGCAAGCTGGAGACCGGTGCTTCGGTGATGGTGCCACCGTATCTGGAAGCCGGCACGAAGATCAAGATCAACACCGAAACCGGCGAGTACATCGAGCGCGCCTGATCCGACGATACCCTAAAACGCCTGCCACTCCTCATGAGCGGCAGGCGTTTTTTATTCCATCGCTTCGCCTATTCCATTGCTTCAAGATTATCGATAATCCGGCGCAGGTTGAGCCGGGTAAAGTCGAACTCCGCCTGACTGAGCCCTTCGATCGCCCGCCGGATGAAGGAGTCGAGCAGCGGCTGCAACTCTTCGAAGCTCTTTTTCCCCTCATCGGTCAGATAGCTGCGCACCACCCGCCGGTCGCCGGCATCAGCCTCGCGCCGAACCAGGCCGCGCTTTTGCAGCTGCGCCAGCATGCGGGTGATCACCGCCTTGTCCTTGGCCAGCGTACCGGCCAGTTCCGTCTGCGTCAGGCCGCCGCGCTGGTAGAGCAGCACCACGACAACCATCTCCTCGGGTGTAACGCGCATACCGGCGCGCTCCGATTCGCGGATGAAATTGCGCCGCAACCCGTACATCAGCTGGTGCACCAGATAGCCTAGTCCGTCTTCGAATTTCTCGGGCAGTTCAATACTCATGCGTGAAACGTAATGTCATTGATTGACCAAGTAAATCAATTGACTTGCCATAGGGTCAAACCTACCTTCGCCGCATGCGCCAGAATCCCGCGGGAAGGCCGATTTCCCAACGAAGCCGCAGTCTCAGGATAACCCTCGCAAGCCTTGCGTTTGCGGCGGCCATGCCGGCTGCCCAGGCGGCAGAAACGCTCGGCCTCGGCGAGGCGATCCGGCAGGCACTGGCCAGCCATCCGGAACTCACCCTCAACCGCATCGACAGTGACATCGCCGCCACCGAAACCCGCCGCATCGAGGGGCAGCTTGACCCGGTCGTCACCGCCAGCATCGGTGCCACCGACGACAAGAGTCCGGTGGCCAGCAGTTTCCAGCCGTCGCGCACGGTTTCCGGCCAGCTCAATGCCGGCATCAGCAAGCCGCTGGCCAACGGCGACACCGTCGGCGCCAGCCTCGCCTACAATCGTGCCCGCCAAAGCTTCAGCAACCCGGTGGCTGCCCAGTTCGCGCTGGTCAATCCGGCCTATCGTGGCCAGATCGACCTCAACTACCGTCACCCGCTGCTGCGAGGCAATGACCGCCCCGACTACGGCGATGCGCTGCAGGCCGCCGAGGATGACGTGAAGGCCAGCCGGCTGCAGCGGCGCACCATCGCCCGCACGCTGGCGCTGCAGATCACCAATGCCTATTACCAGTTCGCCAGCGATCACATCCAGTTGCGGCTTGCCGAGCAGGCCGTGGCGCGAGCTGAACGGCTGCTCAATTACCAGGCGTTCCGCGAACGTTTCGGTCTCATCGAGACCTCCGACCGCCTGCAGGCCCGGGCACTGCTGGAAGCGCGCCGGCTTGACCAGGCGCAGGCCGAGGCACAGCTGGAAACCGACCGCACAGCTCTCAACCGGCTGCTGCTGGCTGCCCCGGATCGCCCCATCGAACCGGCCATGCCCGGCAACGTGACCGAACAGGCACCGACTGATTTCGAGCAACTGGTGGATACCGCCAGCCGCAAACGCCCCGAATTTACCATCCTCGATACCGGCAGGCCGCCGCTGAAGCGCGCCTGCAGCAGGCCATGGACACCGAACGCAGCCAGCTCGACCTCGTCGCCCAGCTTGGCTCGCGCTCGCTCGACAGCCGACCTGGCAGTGCCGCCGGCCAGGCCTTCGGTGCTGCCAACCACTATGCCCAGCTGTCGCTCGAATTCAGCGATGCCCTGGGCAACAACAGCGCCCGCGCGGGCATCCGCAAGGCCGAGCTGAGCCGCAGCCGCATCGTCGAGGAGCGCCGGCAGACCATGGAGGTGGTGCGCGACGACATCGCCCGTACCTGGACCAGCCTGAAAAGCGGCATCCCCGCCTACCGCCAGGCACGGCTGCGTGTCGAAGCCGAAAAACGCAAGCTCGATGCCGAGCTGAAACGCTACCGGGAAGGGCGTTCGGATACGGCGACGGTGGTGCAGTTCGAGGGTGACCTGTCGAACGCCGAGCGCCAGGCCGAGCTGCTGGGCGTCAGCCTGAACCTGGCCGAGAAACAGCTGGCCTGGGCCCAGGGCACGCTGCTCGACGGCCTCGGCATCGGACCGGAGCTGGCCGGAGCCGTGCAATGAAGAACATCATCGCCTTTTTCGTCCGCCGTGGTCTTCTCGTCAACCTGATCTCGCTGATGCTGCTGGGCGGCGGCATCTATGCCGGCATGAACATCCAGCGAGAAGCCTTCCCGAGCGTCAACTTCGACGTCATCGTCGTCACCGCCGGCTATCCGGGCGCGGCACCGAAGGAGATCGAACAGCTGCTGCTCACCCCCATCGAACGCGAGCTGAAGGGCATCGACGGCATCAACGTCATGCGCTCCACCGCCTATCCCGGCATGCTGCAGATCACCATCGAGGTCGACCCGACCTACAAGGACCGGTCGCGGCTGGTCTCCGACGTGCAGCAGGCGATCAACCGCGCCGACCTGCCCAGTGATATGCCGGCCGAACCGGCGATCACCGAGGTCAAGTCGGAGCAGGCGCCGATCCTCACCTTCTCGCTGTTCGGCAATTTCGACGACCTGACGCTCAAGCGCTACGGCGACGAAATCGAGGACGACGTGCTCAATATCCCTGGGGTCTCCAAGGTTCTGATCCAGGGCGACCGCAAAGAGGAGATCCGCATCGTCCCCGACCCGGAGAAGATGCGCCAGCAGCGAGTCTCCATCAACGACATCGTCATGCTCATCCGCGGCTGGAACATCAACGCGCCCGGCGGCCAGCTGAAGGAGGCCGACGGCCAGCGTGTCATCCGCATCACCGGCGAATTCAGTTCGGCGGCGGATGCTGCGAACCTGGTGCTGCGTGCCAACGAACGCGGCGAGTCGCTCAGGCTGAAGGATGTCGCCGAGGTCACCGCCACGCTGGAGAAACCGGCACGGCTGGTCGGTGCCCAGGGGGATCCGGCGATCAACATGATTGTGCTGAAGAAGGGCGATGCCGACATCATCACCACCGTCGACAAGGTGCGCGCCTACCTGAAAACCGTGCCGGAGAAATATGACAGCGGCCTCAACGTGCGGGTCTACAATGACTTTTCGACCGTCACCCGCCTGCGGCTCGGCGTGCTGACCAGCAACGGCGCCATCGGCCTGTTGCTGGTACTGGCCACGCTGCTGCTGTTCCTGCGCCCGGCGGTGGCGCTGACCACCGCCTGGGGGCTGCCGATCATCTTCTTCTCCGGCGTGCTGGCACTCTACATGGGAGACATCACGCTGAACCTGCTGACCATGTTCGGCTTCATCATGGTGCTCGGCCTGATGGTCGACGATGCCATCATCATCGGCGAGAACGTCACCTACCACATGGAACAGGGCATGTCGCCGGAGCGGGCCGCCATCGTCGGCACGGTGGAACTGCTCGGCCCTGTGTCGGCGACCGTACTGACCACCATCGTCGCCTTCCTGCCGCTGATGAACATGGACGGCATCATCGGCAAGTTCGTCTTCTCGATCCCGGTCGTCGTCGTCACCCTGCTGCTCTTCTCCTGGCTTGAAGCGCTGTTCATCCTGCCCAACCACATCCGCGACATCAGCCGTGCCGACCGACATCCGAAAGAACGTCGGCTGTTCACCTGGCTGGCCAACATCTACAGCCGTCTGCTCGAAAAGGCGGTACAGCGGCGCTATGTCACAACTGCGCTGACGATTGCCACCCTCGTCGGCAGTTTCGTCCTGGCCGGCCACATGAAATTCCAGCTCTTCCCGCCGGGTGCCGAAAACTCCTTTTACCTGCGCGTCAACATGCCGGTCGGAACCACGCTTGAGCAGACAAATGCACTGCTGAAGACGATGGACCGCGAGGTGCGCGCCCGCATTGACCCTGCGATCCTCGAAACCACGACAATGGTGGCCGGCGAGAACAGTGCTGACCAGCGCGAAGCGCTGAAACAGATCGGCGACCGCTTCGGTTTCCTGCGGGTGATCCTCACTCCCTTCACCGAGCGGAGTGTGTCGGCCTACACAGTGATGAACAGGCTGGAGAAAGAGATTCCGAAACTGTTCCCGCAAGCCGACATCAGCTTTGCTATGGAACAGTCCGGCCCGCCGGTCGGCCGGGCACTGCAGGTGGAACTCAGCGGCGGCAGCGATGCGGCACGTACGGCCGCCGCCGAGCGGCTGATGCAGATGCTGCACGGGGTCGACGGCGTCTATGCGATCGAAAGCGATCTCGAGCCGGGTGACAAGGAGATCCATGTCGTGCTCGACCGCGCCCTGGCCGCCTTCTCCGGCATCGATCTGGCGACGGTGGCGATGCATATCCGCGCCGCCTTCGACGGCCTGCGCGTCTCCACACTCAAACGCGGCAAGGAGGAGGTGGATGTCACCATCCGCTTTCCGGAGGCCGCACAGCACGATCCGGCCACCCTGCTGCAGCTGGAGATCCCCAACCAGCGCGGCGGCCTGGTGCCGCTGTCACGCATCGCAAAACTGCAGGAGATGCAGGGCACGACCAGCATCCGCCACAAGGACGGCAGCCGCATCCTGAATGTCTCGGCCGAGGTCGATCAGGCGAAGATCACCTCGCAGGAGCTCAACCGGCTGGTGAAGGCACGACAGAACGAGTGGCTGGGCAGCGATGCCGGTACGCTTCGCTTTCATCTGGGCGGCGAACAGGAGCGCAGCGAGGAGTCGGTGCGCGGGCTGGTCTTCAGCTTCGTCTTCGCGCTGCTCGGGATTTTCATGATTCTGGCCATCCAGTTCAACAGCATCAGCTATCCGATCCTGGTCATGCTGGCCATCCCGTTCGGCCTGATCGGCATCATCGTCGGCTTCTTCCTGCACGGTGAACCGCTGTCGTTCATGGCAATGATGGGCTTCGTGGCACTCACCGGCGTGGTCGTCAACGCCTCACTCGTGATGGCGGTGTTCATCCAGCGCCAGCTGGAGAATGGGCGGCCGTGGCAGGAAGCGGTGGTGGAGAGCGGCAAGCGGCGCCTCAGGGCTGTACTGTTGACCACCATCACCACCGTCGTCGGCCTGTTGCCGACCGCTTACGGCTGGGGCGGTTTCGATCCGTTCGTCGCACCGATGGCGCTGTCGCTGTCGTGGGGCCTGATCTTCTCGACACTGATCACGCTGTTTTCGATCCCGGCAGCATTCGGCATTGCGATCGATTGCAAGCATGCCATCCTGGGAATGGTACGGCGCCTGAAAGGCAACCGGACGGAGCAAGCGGCCTAAACGAATTTTAATGCGCCATTCACTGGCGCATCACTGCCGCCCCCTAAGGTTCTTCCTGTCTGGTGCCGATCCCTCCTCCCTCCCCAAAGAAAGGTACCAGACCCCCATAACAAAAGCCCCGGCCCCCGCCGGGGCTTTTCTTTTGCGATTCAAGGGACCTGATCAGTGATGCCGCTCAGCCTCCAGCCGGAAGCTGTCGCGGTTGGCGGCGATAATAGCCAGCAGGATGCCCGAATAGACAAAGGTGGAGAGCATAATCACGCCGATCACCACGGCCTTGAACATCTCCAGATGTTCGTAATTCGCCGGAATCATCATCAGCATCACGACCGACAGACCGCCCTTGATGCCGGCAAAGGTCAGCACCCCCCACCAGCGGAAACCGACATCGACCATCCGCTCGGTCTGCTGCGAAACCCAGGCGAACAGCCCCATCATCAGCGCCCGGATAACCGTCGTGGCGACGAACATGCCGAGAATCTCGAACTTGTAATGCCACAACAGCGACGGATCGATGATCTCGGCCATGGCGACGAACAGCACGGTATTGGCTACCAGCGCCAGCAGCTGGACGTCCTCCTTGGTGCGCAGATGGCGGTCGCGCTCCTCGATGGTGGCGGTGATCCGCTGCATGATCGACCGCACCGCCCTGGATGGCGCCCTGCCCGACTGCTGCTGCAGTTCGGCCTCGTCGCGGCTGATACGGACATTCTCGTCGTCAACAGCCTTCGTCATGACGTGGTGCACCGTGATCGTGGCGAAGATACAGGCGAGAATACCCGACAGGTGCATGTGCGAATGGCCGCCGAAGAGGTTGAGCAGCATGTAGAAATGCTCGCCGAGCGCGAAGGCACCATAGCCGGTCATCAGCAATACCATCATCTCGCCGATGCGGTTGTCGGTGGTCTTCATGGCGGCCAGCCCCAGCAGGCCGACCACCAAGCCGAGCAGCACGGAGCCCAGCACCACGGCACCGCTGATCTGGGCGATATAACCTACTCCCAGGGCGCCGCCCTCCAGCGCGTAGAGACCGACGAACACGAAGACGATCAGCGCCGTGGCGTCGTTGAACAGGCTCTCGCCCTCGGCGAGGATTTTCAGTTCATGTGGCAGCTCGAACTTGGAGAAGATGCTGACCACCGACACCGGATCGGTCGCCAGCACCATTGCGAACAGTACGATGATCGCCGCCACCGACAGCGCGTAGTCGCCGAACAGCCAGTCGGAGACCAACAACGCCATCAGCACCGACAGCACCACCGCCACAACAGCCAGTGCGAAGAGGCTCAGACCGTGCTTTTTCAGGTCGGCGACCTTCAATTCCAGCGAATCGGAGATCAAAAGCACCGGCAGCAGGAAGACCACCAGCGCAGCGAAATGTTCGGGATCGCCGGTCAGGTTCGGCACCAGCTGCAATCCGTAATGCGCCAGGAATGACAGGCCGATCAGCCCCAATGGCGACGGAATCCTGAGCTTGTCCTCCAGCTGTAGCGCCAGATAGAGAATCCCCGCAATGGCCAACAAGGTTGCAATCATCGTCCCTCCCCGGTTTCCGGTGGCGATACTTCAGCCGCAGCCGGCCAAAGTTGCAAGCCGGTAAACGTTTCAGGCCAGCAACACGTAGACGATAAAAACACCGTAAAGGGCCGCATTGACCATCAGGTTGGCCGGCGTGATGCGATGCCGGCTGGTCAGGAACCACAACCAGGCGGAACCGGCCAGTGCCAGCATCACCGACACATAGGCATGGGCGCTGTCGAAGTGCCACGGCATCAGCAACATGCCGAGCGCCGGGATGATGGTGCCCTGGAAAACCATGGCGCCGGTGATGTTGCCAAAGGCCAGCGTATCCTTGCGCCGGCGAATCCAGATCACCGAATTGACCTTTTCCGGCAACTCGGTGGCGATGGGAATGATCAGCAACGAAATCACCAGTGCAGAAACGCCGAGCAGTTCACTCAGCGACGCCGCCCCGCCGACGAACATGCGGGCTCCGCCGATCAGCATGACCAGGCCGATGGCGAGTTGCAGTATCGCGACGAGCGGCGAGGCCTCCAGCAGCCGGGCTGCGTAGAGCTCCTGATCCGATTCGGTACCGTGGCCATCGGCCACCAGCTTCTGGCTGGCGCGAATGGTGGCCAGCAGATACATGAAATAGCCGATCACCAGCACCATGGCGATCAGCATGCGGATCGCCTGCCATGCCTCAGGCAACAGGCCGGCCAGCGCCGCTAACGTGAAACCACTGAGGAATACCGCGATATCGCGGCGGATACCGGTATGCTCCGGCCGCAACTGTGCCTGCCAGCCGCTCTTCAGACCGGCAAACAACGCCATCACGCCGAGACTCAATGTACCTAGCATGAAAGGGGCGCCGAGGATGGCGCCAAGGCCGACCTCACGATTGATCTCCACGGCCGCACCCCCGGCCAGGATCGCCACCAGCGGCACGATGGTCTCAGGCATGGCCGTACCCACGGCGGCGAAAATCGAGCCGGTCACCCCTTCCGAGACGCCGAGCTTCTCGCCCAGATACTCGAGCGCATTGGTAAACAGCTGTGCGGCGAGGAATACGACTACCAGCGCGGCCAGCAACAACAATAGCGATTCGCCCATGCAAGGCCTCTCATCGGTGAATATCTCGTCGAGAGTCCAGCATGCCTGTTCTCAGACCGGCCATCGGCTCCCGACAAAAAAGCCTGCGGCAGTCGCCGCAGGCCGGAATGAAAAACGAACGCCGCCTCTTACTTATGCGACGAGGTCATGTACTGGAGAATCATGGCATGTTCCTCGTTCATCGTGCGGATCACCTTGCCGGCATAGACCAGCATATAGGCGAGGAACGCATAGACGATCTCCGGTTCGCTCTGCATCAGCTCCGAGGTATCGGCTCGCCTGAGCTTGTAGACCACGCAATCCTCCAGCGCCACAACGGTCGCGCTCGCAGACTCACCGGTCAGAAAGGTCATTTCACCGAACAGAGCCCCTTCGCGCGCCGTGGAGATGCGGATTTCCTGACCACCGCTCTCTGCCCTGATCTCGGCCGACCCGGAACGCAGCAAATAAAGCACGCCACCTTGCTGCCCCTGAGTCAGAATCTTTTCACCCTTGGCGCACTGCTTCTCGACCAGCAGATTGCCGAGCTTGTTGCGCTCGTCGGCATCCAGCTTTCTCAGCAGAATCTTCTCTTCAAGCCAGGTATAATCGATCGCCACGACTTCCTCCCGCAAGGTTTTGCACGGCTCATACAAACGGATTGGACGACAACTTGCAAGCCTCTTGACCACCATCCGGCACTGGCCGAAGCAGCCGCTTCCTGATGCAATACGCCGATGCAAGCCGCGAGTTCCCCGATGGACAAGACGAAAGCACATCTGACCCTGGCACTGCCGGCGCCGGCTCCAGGCTGCACATGGATTCACGCCTGTTCGGTCGGCGAGGTCGGTTCGATCATCCCGCTGGTAAACCGCCTGCTTGAGCATGGCGAACGCGTGCATCTGACTGTCGTTACCCGCACCGGTTTCGAGCACGCCCACCGCCTGCTCGGCGAACGAATCAGCCCCCCCGTCACCGTCTCCTATCTGCCATGGGACCTGCCCGGCCTGATGTTGCGCTTTATCCGTCACCTGCAGCCACGTCTGCTACTGCTCACCGAAACGGAGTTCTGGCCCGGCATGCTGAAGGCCTGCCATAAACTCGGCATCCCGATCATCGGCCTCAACACCCGCATCTCCGATCGCTCGTTTCCGCGCTATCTCGCCAGCCGCAGCCTATGGCGCCACTGGCTGGCGCCGGTGACGGAGTTTCTCGCCCAGAGCGAACTCGATGCCGAACGTCTGACGGCCATCGGTGTGCCGGCCGACCGCATCCGGGTCGCTGGCAATCTTAAATATGCCATCCAGCCGCCGGCCGTCGACGCTGACCAATTGCGCCGACGGCTCGATCCGTCTGGCAGCCGGCCGATCCTGTTGATCGCCAGCACCCATGAGGACGAGGAGCGGAGATTGCTCACCATGTTGCCGGCCTGGCGGACCGCCTGCCCGGACCTGTTGCCCGTTTTCGTGCCGCGCCATCCCGAACGCTTCGCGGCAGTCGCCGATCTGCTCGCCAATGCCGGGCTGCGACCGGCCCGCTGGTCGGCCGGCAGCGCCCCCCACGCCGACATTGTACTGATCGATGCGATGGGTGTGCTGGCCGGCCTCTATACAATCGCCGATCTGGTGATCATCGGCGGCTCGCTGGCCAATATCGGCGGCCACAACCCACTGGAGGCGGCGGTCTGCGGCCGCGGCGTGGTGACCGGGCCGCACATCCAGAACTTCCGCGCCGTCATGACCGACCTGCAGCGCTGCGGCGGCGCCATCGCAGCGCGGGACGACTCCGAGCTGCAGGCAGCGGTGTTGCGGCTTCTGCAGCATCCGGACGAACTCGCCCACCTGCATGCCGAGGCAGCCCGCTTCATGCAGCAGCAGGAGGATGTACTGGAACGGACCTGGCAACACATCCGCTCACGACTGGAAGCCGATGCCTGACCTGCACCAGTGGCTGGAAACGCTATGGTGGACCAAACGGCCTCCGCTGCCGCTACGTCTGCTGTCCCGCCTCTACTACACCATCAGCCGGCGACATCTCAGACAGCGCGCGGCGAGAGCCGTGGAACCACCACTGCCGCTGATCTCGGTCGGCAATATCACCGCCGGGGGCAGCGGCAAGACCCCGTTCGTCATCTGGCTGGCCGCTGAGCTCAGGCTGCACGGCTATGCGCCGGTCATCCTCTGCCGCGGTGACGGCGGCGCGAGCGGCGAACCGACCCTGATTGCCGCCCATCATCCAGCCGGCGAAGTCGGCGACGAGGCAAGACTCCTGTTCGAGCGCTCCGGTTGCCCGGTCATTGCCGGCCGCGACCGTCTCAAGGCCAGCCGGATGGCGGCCGGGCTCGGCAACGTCATCATCCTCGACGACGGCTTCCAGTATCGGCAACTGGGGCGCTGCTGCGATATCGTGCTGATTCCGGCCGAAGGGGTCGGCAACGGCCAACTGATCCCTGCCGGCCCCTTGCGTGAGCCGATCGAGGCGCTGAAACGTGCCGACATCATCGTCCGTACCGGCAACGACGATGCCCGCCCATTGCAACAGGAGAAGCCCGAGTGGCACTGGCAGACCCGTACCGCCGGCCTGCGGGACGCCATGCATACCGGTGCCGGCGTACCCACCGTCTGTATGGCTGCCACCGGCATCGCCCGCCCCAAGCGATTCCTGGATGATCTGCATGCTTCCGGACTGATCGTCGATCAATCCCGTCTGTTTCCGGATCACTACCGGTTCGGTCGCGAGGATGTCGCGACCTTGTTGGCCGCCAACCTGCCCGTCGTCGTCACCGGCAAGGATGCCGTCAAGCTCGCCCCGCTGTGGCCGGCCGATGTGCCGCTGTGGATCCTTGAGCAGGAACCTGTGGAAGCAATGGATCTGTTGGAAAATATCCTCGACCGCCTGCCGGAGCTGGGCAGCTGATCCTGTTTCCACCCCTATTTGCCCAAAGGCGCCCGTCCTTTTAGGCTTAAGCCCGGATTTGAATCAACGGAGAACCCCATGATTGACCAGGCCCTGCTCGACATCCTCGCCTGCCCGAAATGCAAGGGTGCAGTCCACTACAACGATGCGAAAAACGGCCTTGTCTGCGATCGCTGCAAACTGCAGTACCCGATCCGTGACGACATCCCGGTCATGCTGGTGGATGAAGCGGAGCCGCTCGGCAACTGATTTTATGCGATCGCTCGGCAATCTGGCCGTCCTTCTGCTCCTGTTCACGGTGCGCCTGCTGCCGGTGCGCCTTGCCGGCGCCATCGGCGCCGGTCTCGGCCGCCTTCTCTACCATGTCGACCGCCGCCACCGCGAGGTGGCACTCAGGAATCTCGCCCGCATCTATCCCGAGCGGCCGCGCCGCGAGCGAGTGCGGCTGGCGCGCGAGTCGTTCGCCGAGCTGGGACGCACCTTGCTGGAACTGCCGCACGTCTTCCTGCGTTCGAAAACATTTCTGCTGTCACGCATCGAGGTCGTCGGCGAAGAAGCCTTCCGCAACGCCATGCAGGCCGGCAAGGGAGTGATCCTCACCGCCTGCCACCACAGCAACTGGGAGCTCGGCGCCCTCTCCTTCTCGATGCTCGGCTACGAATCGGACATCATCTACCGGCCGCTGCGACAGCCGGCCTTCGAGCGTTTCCTGAAACAGGCCCGCGAACGTTTCGGTGCCCACCTGCAATCCCGCCACGAGGGGCTACGCTGGTTGCCGCGGGCGATCAAGAATGGCCACAGCATCGCCGTCATGGTCGACCAGCACCTCTCGGTCGCCACCCCGGTGCCGTTCCTCGGCCACCTGGCGAACACGACGACGCTGCCGGCCACCTTCGCCGGCAAATACGGCACGCCGGTGTTCGGCGTGGCGCTGCACCGGCTGGGTCGGGGCTTCCGCTTCCGGCTCGAATTCTGGCCCATTCCACTGGTTGCTGATTCGGACGATCATACGCCCGATGAGGCCCATATGATGGAAACGATCTGCGAAAGCTTCGCGCCGGCGATCCATGCCCGGCCGGAACTCTGGCTGTGGAGCCATCGCCGCTGGCGCATCCTCGACGATGTGCCGGGCATGGCCGAGGTGGTGCATGGCGCACCATAAGCCCATCTCCCATCAGTACTGGCAGAATGCCCAGCGCATCGAGTTTTCGCGCTGGAAAGGCAAGGAGTCGCTCAGCCAGGCACTCGACAGCCTGCAGGCGAGCTATGTGCCGCTGATGCTGAAATACACCGAAAACCTGCCGCAGGATGCCAAGATACTCGAAATCGGCTGCGGCCCGGTATGCGCCAGCAAGCTGATCCGCTGCGGCAAAAAGACCTATGTCGACCCGCTGCTCGACAATTACCGGCGTGCCTTTCCGGGCGAATTGCCGGAAGGGGAACTGCTCGCCTCCATGGGCGAGAGCATCCCCAAACCCGACCACTCCTTCGACTGCATCATCTGCCTGAACACGCTCGGTTTCGTGATGAACCCCGAACTGGTACTGAACGAGGTCGACCGGCTGCTGAAACCCGGCGGCATGATGCTGATCGGCATGACCCTCTTCTCGCCTCTGGAAGCCCGGCTCCACTACTGGCTGCAACGCCTCTACCCGACCCTGAGCCCCGAAGACCGCCCCTACTGCTATTCGCCACACGGCATTCGCAAAACACTCAGCCGCCATTTCGAGATCCGCGAGGATATTCGGGTCGGCGAGAAACAGGGATTGCTGCCGGGACTTAAGCGGCAGGAACACTTTTTCGTCTGCGTCCGGCCGGAGACGAAGCCCGATTGATGCCGAACACCCCGACAAGTCATCTGCTGCTGATGCCGCCCAACTGGCTGGGCGACGCCGTCATGGCGCAGCCGGCGATGCGGGCCATTGCCATGCATTACCGACCGGAAAAGCTGAGCATCTGCGGCCGTGCGTGGCTTGCCGACCTGTTGCCCTATCTCGACCTTCCGGCTGCCGAATACCGCCCCGAACTCCCCGCCGCCGACACCGCCATCCTGTTTCCCAACAGCTTCCGCTCCGCCTGGCAGGCGTGGCGCAACGGAGCGCGCGAGCGCATCGGCTACCGCGGCCAGTGGCGCCGGTTGCTCTTGAGCCGCCCGCTACCGCGCCGGCTGGACCTGCGTCACCAGCATCACCGTCTCTACTATCTCGACATGGCCACCCAGCTGGACATCGCTACGCCCGAGCAGGAGGTAAAACTGGTCGCCCCGGCCGGCGATCGTGAAGCCGGCATCGCACTGATGCGGACACATGGGCTTGCCCCCGAGAAGGTCATCTGCGTGGCTCCGGGCGCCCAGTTCGGTGGCGCCAAGCGCTACCCGCCGGAGTCCTACGCCCGCATCCTTGGCTGGCTGTCCGAGGCCGGCTGGCAGCCGGTCGTGCTCGGTGTCGCAGCCGAGCGGCAGATCGGCGAGCAGGTGCTGGCCGGGGTAAATGGCCCCTGCTGGAACGCCGCCGGCGAAACAAAACTGCGCGAAGCGCTGCAACTGGTGACCGCCGGCCGGCTGATGCTGTGCAACGATTCGGGCTTCATGCACGTGGCCGCCGGCCTCGGCATTCCGACCGTCACCATGTTCGGCGCTACCGATCCGGCACGCACCTCGCCCTCCGGACCGAAGGTGCGTCTCTTCTATGTGCCGGCCGACTGCAGCCCCTGCCTGCAACGCGAATGCACGGTTCCGGGCCAGCCCTGCATGGCCAACATCCGGCCCGAGACGGTGCGCGATGCCTGTCTGGCCGCACTCGCCGAATAATCCCTCGATGAAGATTCTCGTCGTCAAACTTTCCGCTTTCGGAGACATCATCCACAGCCTGCCGGCCCTCGACGACCTGCTGGCCCGGCCGGAGGTAAGCGAGGTGCACTGGCTGATCGATGCCCGCTACCGTTTCGTCAGCGGCCTGTTTCCGCCGCAGGTGGTCGTGCACGAAGTGAATCTGAAGGGCGAGCGGCCGCTTATCTCCGCCTGGCAGACCATCCGTCGGCTACGCCGCATCGGTTTCGATGCTGTGCTCGACCTGCAGGGGCTGATCAAATCCGCCGTGCTGGCACGCCTCTGCGGCTTCCCCGTCTACGGCATTGATACGGCAGAGCTGCGCGAGAAGCCGGCCGGCTGGCTGCAGCGCGCCGTCCGCTTCCATCCCGAAGAGCGGCATGTCGTACAGCAGTACCGGCGGGTAGCAGCGGCTCCGTTTGGAAAGCATCCAGGCCATCCCCCTGGGGCACCCATCGATTACGTCGCACCGACGGTGCAGAAGGATGTCTCCGAAAAACTTCGCGATGATTCGGCTCTCACCAGGCTCGATCTCGCAGGTAGCCGCTACGTCGTACTGCACAGCGCCGGCGGCTGGCAGACCAAGCAGCTACCGGCCGAGACCTGGCTTGCCACAGCCCGCGGCATTGCCGAACGAGGCATGACAGCGGTCTTCTCATGGGGTAATGAAACCGAACGGCAGCGGGCAGCGGAACTGGCGGCAAGCGGCGGCCTGCTCTTGCCCGAACGCCTGAACCTGTCAGCATTGGCGGTACTGCTCAGCCAGGCAACGGCGGTGGTGGGCGCCGACACCGGCGTGCTGCATCTGGCCGCTGCCCTGGGCAGCCCGACCATCACATTCTGGGGCCCGTCGGCATCGTGGCGATCCGCACCCATAGGAGAAGGACACTGGCACATCGAATCGAACCCGGCCTGCGGCCCCTGCTTCAGGCGCAGCTGCGACCACTTCACCTGCATGGAAAACATCCGGGCTTCGGCCATATTGGAGGCGCTCGATGAGCTCGCCGGATAGCTTCGTGCAGAACGCCGCTCCCTGGAAGCGGCTCATCCTCAACCACCGCATCACGGTCAGCGCCGTCTTCGGCATCGCTGCCCTGTTCTTCGTGCGCCCCAGCCTGCAAGCCATACTATGCGGCCTGCCACTGATCATTCTCGGCGAGGCGATCCGCCTGTGGGCCTCGGGCCACATCCACAAGATGGCCGAGGTGACGCGCACCGGCCCCTATGCCCTGTGCCGGCATCCGCTCTACCTGGGCCATTTCTTCATCACGCTCGGCTTCCTGACCGCGGCCGGCAACCTGTGGCTGATCCCGGCAGGCATCGTGGCCTTCCTGCTGATCTTCCTGCCGACCATGGAGCGCGAGGAAAGCTTCCTGACCAACCAGTTCGGCAATGAGTACAGCCGTTATTCGGAAACCGTGCCGCGCTTCCTGCCATATCGCTGGAACCCGGAAGCGACCCACGGCACCTTCGACTGGCAGCTGGTCAAGCGCCACCGCGAGTGGAACAACATCTATGGCCTCGTCGGCGGCCTCATCGCTTTTGCAGCGCTTGGAGTCTGGCTCGGCACATGGTGAGGTGGCTCGCCGCCCTGCTGCTGCTCATGCCTTCTGCGGCATGGGCCGATTGCATGCCGTACACCGGCGAAAAGCTGGTGTTCAGCGTCGGCTGGGAGTTCATCAACGCCGGCACCGCCACCATGGATACCAGTGCGACCAAGGATGGCTGGCGCATCGCCACGCAGGCCAACACCAACAAGTTCCTCGACATGTTCAAGAAGGTGCGCGACACCATCACCGCCGAAGGCCTGTGCGTAAACGGGCGCATGCAGAGCACGCTGTTCGATGTCGAGCAGCACGAGCGCAGCTACCATGCCTCCAAGCAGACGCGCTTTTTGTGGAAGGAAAACAAGGTCCTCTATACCCAGAACAAGCAGACCGACAGCTACGACGTGCCGGCCGGACACCTGAGCGTCATGGACGCATTTTTCGCCGTGCGCCAGATGCAGCTCAAGCCCGGCCAGACGATCAGCCTGCCGGTATTCGATTCCCGCAAGCGCTACGAGGTGGTGGTCGGCATCGAGTCGAAGCTCGAGAAGCTGCCCGCCCCGTGGGGCGGCTTCGTCGACTGCGTCGTCGTCACCCCGCAGCTGAAAACCGAAGGCATCTTCTCCAGTATTGGTGCGATCAGGATATGGCTGACCAACGACAGCCGCCGCATTCCGCTGAAGATGACCGCCGCGATCAAGATCGGGCACATCGTAGCCATCCTCGATTCCTATTCGGAGAAATAACCCATGGCCAGGCCGGCCAATCGCTTGCTGATTCTAGCCGCCGGATATGTAGGATGATCGCCGCCTTCGCACCAAACGAAGCGCATGGGTGCCGGCGCCCGACCAAACAGGCCTGCCGGACTGGAGAGCATGAAGCATGAAGTTGCTGCCTGATTGGCTTTATCTGCTGCGCAAGACCTTCCTGACCCGCAGTTCGCGCCGCCACTACTCGCAGTTCGGCGAGGATGTCGTGCTGCTCGACTGGCTGCACGACCGCGAGGGCTTCTTCGTCGATGTCGGCTGCTACCACCCCAGCAAGTTCTCCAATACGTACGCCCTCTACAGGCGAGGCTGGCGCGGCATCAATATCGACATGGACGAGATCAAGGTGCGCGCCTTTGCCATGGCACGCCCGGACGACATCAATGTGCATGCTGCCGTCTCCGACGAGCCGGGCGAGGTCAGCATCCACCGTTTCTCGAAATACGGTCTGGGCAGCATGATCGTCAGAGACGATGCTGCGCCGCCGGCCGAACAGCAGGCGCTTGAGACCGTCCGGCTGCGGACGCGGACGCTCGACGAGATTATCGAGGCCACTGTGTACAAGAACCGACAGATCGATCTGTTGACGGTGGATGCCGAGGGACACGATCTCGAGGTGCTGCGCTCACTGTCGTTCGACACCTACAAGCCGAAGCTGATTCTCGTCGAACTGCATACCGACGGTATCGACGAGGTGCTCGCTTCGCCGCTGCACCGGTTCCTCGCCGAAAAGGGCTACACGCTCTGCAACTGGGTCGGCCTGACACTCTTCTACCGCCGCAGCGACTTGCGCTACAAGGCCTTCCCGGCGTGAACATCCGAATCTTCTGAACGATCATGACGACAACACCGGCCGGCAAACTTGCCGTCATCATCTCCACCTACCAGAACCCCGCCATGCTGCGGCTGGTGCTGGAGGGTTACCGCCGGCAAACCTGCCGCGACTTTTGCATCTACATCGCCGACGACGGTTCCGGGGCGGAAACCCGACAGCTCATCGAAGCCTACAAGCATGACTTTCCGGCTCCTATCACCCACCTTTGGCACGAGGACCGCGGCTTTCGCAAGGCACGCATCCACAACCGCGTCATCCGGGAGGTCACCGAGCCCTATATCCTGCTCACCGACGGCGACTGCATCCCGCTGCCGAACCTGGTATCCACGCATCTCAGACTTGCCAGCCATGGCCACTTCATCAGCGGCCGCCGCATCCTGCTGTCGGAGGCGTTGACCCGGCGCCTGCTGAACGGCGAGGAGAAACTTGCCGATAATATCCGGCAGTGGCTGCGGCTGCGGCTGCGCGGCGAGGTCAACCGGCTGCTGCCAATGTTCACCCCCCCCTACCTCTCCGCCCCCAACGACAAGCTGGCCGGCATCCGTGGCTGCCATCTGTCGCTGTGGCGCGACGACCTCGTGGCCATCAATGGCTTCGACGAATCCTACGAAGGCTGGGGGCGCGAAGACTCCGATCTCGTCGCCCGACTGCTGCATGCCGGCATCAGGCGCCGCAACCTGCAAGGCACGCCGGTACTCCACCTCTGGCACCGGGAAAACCCGCGCCAGAAGCTGGATGCCAACGACGCCTTGCTGAAACAGTGCCTCGACGAGCGGCGCATCAAGGCCATTGTCGGCCTTACCCAGCTGGCGGGGCAGGACAACGAACCGTTTCCGGACCACAGTCAGGGGAGCATGACATGAACAGGGTTTCCGCCTACATCATCGCCTACAACGAGGAGGCGAAGATCGCCGATGCCGTCGAGAGCGTGCTGTGGGCTGACGAGGTGATCGTCGTCGACTCCCACAGCACCGACCGCACGGCGAGCATCGCCGAACAGCTGGGCGCCAGGGTCGTGCAGCTCGATTTCACCGGCTTCGGCAAACTGCGCAACGACGCCATCGCCGCCTGCTCGCAACCGTGGATTTTCAGCCTCGATGCCGACGAACGTTGCACGCCCGAGGCACGTGACGAGATCCTCGCCATCGTCAACGATAAGAATGCCGCCGACGCCTATTACACCCCGCGCCGCAACTGGTTCATGGGGCGCTGGATCAACCACTCCGGCTGGTATCCCGATTACCGGCAGCCGCAGCTGTTCCGGGCCGGCGCGCTCTCGTTCGACGAGCGCGACGAGGTCCACGAATCCTTCGAGGTGCACGGCAAAATCGGCCACATGCAGCATGCCGTCCTGCAGATTCCGTTTCGCAACCTCGAACAGGTTCAGAACAAGAGCAACCGCTACTCCACGCTCGGCGCCGACAAGCTGTTGCGCAAAGGGGTACAGGGCAGCATGGCCAAGGCGCTGCTGCATGCCATCGGCGCCTTCCTGCGCATCTACATCCTGAAGCTGGGATTCCTCGATGGCTGGGCGGGCTTCGTCATCGCCTTCGGCAACTTCGAGGGCACATTCTACCGCTACGCCAAACTGCACGAAAAACAGCAGCGCTGGGATCAGCCACCCAAGCTCCCGTGATGCGCACATCCAGCACTTCGCCACTGCACATCATCCAGATCGTCCGCCGCTTTACCCCCAACGGCGGCATGGAGCGCTACGTCTGGGAGCTGTGCCGCGAGCTGGCTCTGGCCGGCCATCGCGTCACGGTGCTGTGCGAACGGCAGGAGACGCCGGAACCGGCCGGACCGATCGAGATCGTGACGCTCGGCAGTATCCGGCCGAAACCGCGCTGGCTTTCCCATCTCAGATTTTCCCGCCGCGTCGCCGACTGGCTGCAGCAGCATGCCGATGAGGAAACAGTCATCCACAGCCACGAGCGGACCGGTAGCCACCATGTCACAACCTTCCATGGCCCGCCGTTCGCCGCCGTTCGCGAAAAGCCATGGTGGCAGAAGCTGTCGCCGCGTATCTACGCCAACCTCTGGCTGGAACGCCGCGAGGTGTGCGGCGCACAGGTGCAGGCGGTGGTGCCCAACTCAGTGCTGATCGCCGAGCGGCTGGCCGCCTTCTATCCCTGCATCGGTGACCACCTCACCGCTCCCGTACCGCCGGGTGTGGAGCCCTTTCCGCCGCGGCCGACGCGTGACGTGCCAGCGGATGGCGGCATCGTCGGCTTCGTCGGCAAGGAGTGGCAGCGCAAGGGACTCGACATCGCCGTGCGCATCGTCGAACAGATGCGAAAAGCACGGCCCGGGCTCATCTTCCGCGTCGCCGGACCGGAACCCGACGCCGTTCTCCACCTGTTCAGCCGCTGGCAAGGCGGTTACGAGCTGCTCGGCCGCGCCGATGTACGTGACTTCTACCAGGGCATCGACCTGCTCATCCACCCGGCACGCATGGAGCCGTTCGGCATGGTGATCACCGAGGCGATGAGCGCCGGCGTGCCGGTGCTCGTATCCGACCAGTGCGGCGCGCGCAGCGAAGTACCGGCCGAGCAGGTGTTAAGCCTGAACCAGGTGCCCGAGACGTGGGCGACCCTGGCCAATACGCTCATCGACACCACGCCATCTCCCTACCGGCGCAGCTGGCAGCAGGTAGCTATGGAACAATTGGCGATTTACCGCGAGCTTGTCGCTCATGCATAACTTCGAACGTTACAGTCAGCATACTATCCTGGGCCTCGTCTGCATCGCCGCCGCCCTGTTCCCGTTTTCGGTTGCTGCCACCAATGCAGCCCTGGGGCTCGCTCTCGCCATGGGCCTCGTCTCAGGCCATCTGTGGAAAGGCATGCAGCTGTTCGCCTCCGAATTCCGGCCGCTGGCTCTGGCTTTCGCCGCTCTCGTGCTACTGGCGGCCGTGTCGCTGACCTGGTCGCTCGATCCGGCATTGGGACTCAGGAAAATCGGTCGTGAGTGGCTGCTACTGCTGGTGCCGCTGCTGCTCTACTGTTTCAGACAGGAGCGACAGCGCGACGCCATACTGATCGCCCTCTCCATCGGTCTCGGCCTGCATCTCGTCTATTGTGTCCTGCAGGCCTTCGGCCTGGCGCATCCGGTCACCGACGGCTCCAGCCAGGAGGATCCGGCCGGGCTGATCGGCCATATCGGCTTCGGTTTCGTCTATGGTCTGTGGGCAGGCTGGCTGATCCACGCAGCCATCCGGCTGCAGGGCTGGCAACGCTGGGCCGTTCTCGCTCTCGCCGGCTGGGCAATCGTCATGATCTTCCTCGGCCAGGGCCGTGCAGGCTATGTCGTGGCCATGGCCATCCTGCTGTCGGTGACCTGGAAAGAGCTGATCCATCTCGCCAACAAGCGTTATATCCTGCTGGCCGCGGTCGTGCTGCTGCTGGCCGGCAGCGCCGCCGTGCTTAGCAGTGGCGCCAAGGAAAGGCTGGAGCTGAGCTGGCAGCAGCTCGAAGCAGCGCGGGCCGGCAATCTGCAAGGCACCGAAGCCCGCTTCGGGCTGTGGCTGGCGGCCTGGGAAGCCTGGAAATCGAGCCCGTGGTTCGGCTCCGGCACCGGCGGTTATTACAAGGCCGGCAAGGCGGCCATCGAAAAACACCCGACCTACGGTTACAACGGCGACCCGTACAGCCACCCGCACAATATGTACCTGCTCAGCATGGTGCGCTGGGGACTCGTCGGCTTGCTCGTGCTCATTTCGTTGCTGGCAATATGGATCCGCACCGGCTGGCGTCTGGACTGGCGCATTTCGTCGGCTGGCTGCCTCATCGGCCTGTCGGGGCTGGCTCTTGCAGTCAACGGCCTGACCTCATCGAGTTTCGAAGAACACTTCCCCAGCATTCTCTCTATGCTGTTCCTCGGCCTCGGCCTGGCCGCAGCCAGCGAGGAGAAGTCTCTCAGTCGCGGCCAGCCCCGGCCCGACGCGACAGACGTTGCATGATCAGCTGGTGCAGCAGGTAGAACCACTCGCCGGACTGCGTCAGCAGCTTCGGCAGACGATCAGCCTCGGCACGGCGCCACAAATCCACGCCGAGCAGCACGAAAGCCAATTGCGTGGCCCACATCGTCCAGCCGGGCAGGGTGCCGAGCATGACCTTCTGCTGGAACAGCAGTTCGACATTGTAAACTGCGACGACCAGCGCGATGCCGGTGATCAGCGAGCCGGCCTTGCCCGATCGCTTCGGCGATAACGACAACGGCAGCGCGAACAGAAACAGCACCAGAACCGTCGTCGGCAGGATCAGCCGCCGGTTCCATTCGGCCACCGACTCGGCATCGTGCCGGTTCTGCATCGTCTGCCACAACATGGCAGGCGGCATCAACGTCACATGATCGCTCATCGTCTGTTTGCTAAACCGTACGCTCTCCAGCGGCAGTGATACGACGTACTCGTCAAACGCCAGCATGCGCTGATCGGCCTGCTGCCCTTCCAGGCGTGTGCCATGTCTCATCCGCAACTGCAGGCTGTTGGCTGACGGCAGGAACTCGGCATCCTGGGCGACATAAAATACCGGCGTCTCCGACCGTCGGTCCTCCAGCATGATGCCATGGTAGACGCCTTGCTTGTCCTGACCCTTGACGTAGACCGTGATCGAACCCGCCCCTTCGGTGAAACGCTGAGGCGAGAAACTGATCGCCCCTTTCATCTCGTAGACCTTCAGCAGCACATTGTTGAAATCAAGCTGACTCTTCGGCATCCAGGCCATGGAGACATAGGTCAGACCGCCCCATATCAGGATAGCTGCGATCAGCAATGGCCTGAGCATGCGGGTGTACGAAACCCCCGAGGCGCGCATCGCATCCATCTCGCTGTTCTGCTGCAGATTGATGATGGTGTTCTGGGCCGAAAGGAAAAATGCCATCGGTACGGTCACCAGCAGGAAAAAGGGCATCGTCAGGATCAGCAGCTGCAGGATCAGCAGCCAGGCATGGGCAGCCTCCGCTTCCCCGAGCAGCTTCAGTGCCCGCGCCAGCATCAGCACGCCGAGCACCACCGCCAGCCCGCCAGCAAACGGGCCCAGCCACAACCTCAGAATATAGCGGTCCAGAACCATGCGATGTCCACCGTCTCTTTGGCTTCACGCCCGCGGCCATGCTAGCATCAGGCCGCCAAATGGTAAGCTTGGGGAACCAACCGAGGGAAACAGAACCTGCCGCGTGAATACCGAATTGAACCAGCGCCTGGATGACTTCCTGGCATCCCTGCCCATGCATGCCATCGCCGGCGAGGTCTCCGGCCGTATCGGCAGGAGTGCGCCCGACATCGAGGCCATGCTCGGCATGTACGCCAACGAGGCGCGCGCGTCGCTGGCGCTCGTCGCCGGCCACCTGGAGCCCGGAGCGCGCATTCTGGAGGCCGGTGCAGGGCTGTGCATCTTCAGTATTTTCCTCAAATCGCAGGGGTACGATATCACAGCCCTGGAACCGGCGACCGGCGGCTTTGATCTTTTCTCCACCCTCAAACAGGCGGTACTGGCACATACCGGCGCAACCGACCTGCCTGTGCTCGACATCCCCGCGCAGGCGCTCGATCCAGCCAGCCATGGCCGCTTCGATCTCATTTTCAGCAATAATGTCATCGAGCACATCCCCGGCTGGAAGGAGGCGCTGGACGCCATGCTGGGCGTATTGAGCCAAGGCGGGCGCATGCTGCACAGTTGCCCCAACTATGCGGTGCCCTACGAACCCCACTTCGGCATCCCGGTATTCCGCCGCCTGCCCGGCCTGTCGAGGGCGCTGTTCGGCAAGCGCATTGCCAGCCACCCGGAGCTGTGGCAGTCACTCAATTTCCTTACCTACGGCCAGGTCATGGCCTTCTGCCTGCAGCGCGGGCTTCCGGTGGAGTTCGAACGGGGGTTGTTGCAGAAGGCGCTGGCCCGGCTCGATAGCGACCCGTCCTTCCGTGCACGCCACAGCAGCCCGCTGCTGCTGGGTTCCTTCGCGCTGCTGAAGACCACGGGGCTACTCAAGCTGCTCGGAAGCCTGCCTCCCGGCTTGACGACGCCGATGATCTTCACCATTTCCAGGTCGGCCGAAGCTTCGCCGGCGAAAGGAGAGTGACATGGCCCAGATCACCCACGGCCTGCGTGGTATCCTCTCGCATCCGACCCTTTACAACCTGATGCAGAACCTGGTCGGTGCCGAAAAGGCCCGCCGCATCCTGGTACGCGAATTCTTCCCACAGCGATCCGGTATGCGCATGCTCGACATCGGCTGCGGCACGGCCGAGATCCTTCGCCACCTGCCTGCGGACACCCGTTACTCCGGTTTCGACGCTTCCGAGCCCTACATCGCCTATGCCAGACAGCACTTTGGCAGCCGCGGCAGTTTCCGGGCGGAGCTGGTTGAGCGGGCCACGCTCAGCGAGCTCGGCCGCTTCGATCTCGTGCTCGCTTTCGGCCTGTTGCACCATCTCGACGACGATGCGGCGGCGGCTCTGTTCGGACTGGCCGCCGAGGCGCTCGATCAAGGCGGCAAACTCGTCACCATCGATCCCACCTACGTCGACGGCCAGCACCCGCTGGCCCGCTGGATGATCGGCAAGGATCGCGGCCAGAACATCCGCACGCCGGATGAGTATGCCGCCCTCGCCCGCCGCCATTTCGGCGACGTCGCCTGCCACGTACGCCACGACCTGCTCTACATCCCCTACTCGCACACGATCCTCGAATGCCGATCGGCCTAGCCACCAAGCCTTGTAGCCCGGCCGGCCAATTGTGATATTCTCGCCCGCATGGCTCTGATTTCCGTCGTCATTCCCGTCTATAAGGCCGAGGCCTGCCTTCACGAGCTCTACCAGCGACTGCGCAAATCGCTCGAGTCGGTCAGCCCCGATTTCGAATGCATCCTGGTTGAAGACTGCGGCGGCGACCGTTCCTGGGAGATTATCTGCGAGCTGGCTGCGGCCGACCCGCGCATCAAGGGTATCCAGTTCAGCCGCAATTTCGGCCAGCACCATGGTATCAGCGCCGGCCTGGACCACTGCGACGGTGACTGGGTGGTTGTCATGGACTGCGACCTGCAGGACGCACCGGAGGAGATTCCGAGGCTCTATGCCAAGGCACAGGAGGGGTTCGACGTCGTGCTGGCCCGACGCGGACGGCGACAGGACTCTGCCTTCAAGCGCTTCACTTCGTGGGCCTTCTACAAGACCTTCAGTTATCTGGCCGACATCGACTACGATCCCGAGGTCGGCAATTTCCGCATCATTTCGCGCCGCGTGGTGGAGAGCTGCCGGCAGATGCGCGAGAGCCTGCGCTTCTTCGGCGGCATGATCGACTGGCTGGGTTTCCCGACCGCCAAGATCGACGTCGTGCACGGCGAGCGCTTCGCCGGCGAATCGACCTACACCTTCCGCAAGCTGCTGCGACTGGCGACCGACACCATCATCGCCTACTCGGACAAGCCGCTGCGACTGTCGGTCAAGCTCGGCTTCGGAATCGCATTCATCGCCTTCGTACTGGGTATCGGCTTCATGCTGCACGCCTACTTCTTCGGCTCACCGATTCTGGGCTGGAGCAGCCTGATCGTGTCGCTCTATTTCCTCGGCGGCATTATCATCGCCAATCTCGGCATCATCGGCATCTACCTTGGCAAGGCGTTCGACGAATCCAAGAAGCGGCCATTGTATATCGTCATGCACACCACCTTCGATGAGTGACAGCGAACTGCTCCGGCCGACGCCGTGGGACAGTGCGGTTTTCGGCCTGCCTACCTTCGAACTCGTCGATGCCTCGGAAGCAGCGCTTCTAGAGACCGGCCGACAGCCAGGACATTACACCGTCAAGGTCGATCCGCTTGCCGACAAACGGCTGTTGCACCAGCACGGTTTCTACTACTGCGATACGCTGATCGAACCCTTCTGCAACCGTTCGCTATTCATCCACCATGACAGCCCCGATGCGACGATTGATCCGGCGATCGCGCTGGAGAAAATCCTGACTGTCTGCGACCACAACTTCGCCTTCGGCCGCTTCCACCGCGACTTCAATCTCGACCGTGAGGCCGCCGACCGCCGCTACAGGCAATGGCTGGCGCAGTTGCATGCCAGGGGCGGCGCCGTCGGACTGCTTTACCAGGACGAAGTGGTCGGCTTCATCGCCCACGAGGGCGGAAAGCTTCTGCTGCACGCCCTGTATCCGGCATGGCAAGGAAAGGGGCTGGCCAAACACTTCTGGAGCCCGCTTTGCGAACGGCTTTTTGCGGCAGGGACTGATGAGATCAGCAGTTCGGTATCGGCCGGCAACGTGGCGGTGCTGAACCTCTACGCCTCACTCGGCTTCCGTTTCCGCCATCCGGTCGACATCTATCACCGCCTGATGAAGTAACCCCCGACAAGCCTGGCTATTGATTCATCCGCCGCCGGCAGCAGAGTTGTCGGCCACTATCCCGCAGACGAGGAACCCCGCTATTAACCTCAGCACCGAAAGAACACTGATGCTCCTCACCCTTGCAGCAGCCGCCTGCATGCTGCTGCCGCTGCCGATCATGCAGTATGTCGGCGAAGAAGGGCTTTATGCGATGAAGTCCTACGAGATGTTCGTGCGCGGCGACTACTGGCACCCATCGATCCTCGGCTACGTCTGGCCGCATCCGCCGCTCTACCACTGGCCGATCATCGGCATCTGCCAGCTGATCGGCTGGGAACATGTCGATATCGCCATACGGCTGGTCTCCGTCACCGCCTCGTGGCTATCGGCAATCACCGTCTTCCTCACCGCCCGCCAACTCTTCCGGGAGCACCGCCAAGCCGGCTGGCTGGCGGCACTGGTCTATCTCAGCATGGGAGAAGTGTCATTCTGGTACGGCTGGCTGGGCTATGCCGATGCCACCTTCGGTTTTTTCATCTTCAGCGCTATCGCCGCCCTGTGGCTGGCACTGGAGAAAAGGCATGTGCCGCTCTTCCTGCTGTCGCTCATACTGATCAGTCTCGCCTTCCTGACCAAAAACTTCACCGCCTATATCCTTTACAGTCTCGCTGGCCTCGTGCTGCTGCAGCGGCTCGGCCGCTGGCGGCTGTTACTGCATCCCGGCTTCATCATCCCCGGAGTTGCCGCTCTCGGGGTGCCGTGGCTGTTCCAGTTACTGGTCGTGCAATCCGGATCGTCGAATGCCATCACCACCTTCCGCGACGCCATGCGCAACTTCAGCGGCCACGGCATCCTCGATTACCTGAAGCACTGGCTGACCTATCCGCTGCTCTTCGCCTTCCGCGCCATGCCGGTGTCGCTGGTGCTGATTTGGCTGTGGCTGCGCCGCAAGGTGACGTTCGAACGCCATCCGACGCTGGTTACGCTGACGCTTGTACTCGCAGTCTGCTTCGCTCCCTTCTGGGTATCGGCCGGCGGTACGCCGCGCTACCTAGTACCGCTCTATGGCCTCGTGGCGCTGCTTCTGACCTGCCTCTTGCTGCAACTCGAGCCCGCTCACTACCGCCTGGCACTGAAGGCGATCGTCGTTGTCGTGATCCTGAAAATTCCTTACAGCCTCGGCATTCTCCCCTACATCAAGGACTGGCGGCCGGAGCGTGACGTCAAGGCAGTCGCCGTAGAAATCGCCAATATCGTCGGTGACAAGCCGCTTCTCTCCCACAACGATGTCTCGACGGGCCTGGCCGTCGCCGCCTACCTCGACGTCTGGCAGCACCGCAATCCGCCCATTGTCTGGGACTACGGCAAGGCGCACGGTGTCTATGTTCTGGCTGAGACCAGTGAGCCCGCAACCGGCGAACTGGTCCAGAAGTGGCCGTTGCGCGGCGACACGGTCTACCTCTACTGGCGCCCGTGATGGCCCGCCCACTTTCGTTTTACGTCCGAACATGGTTGATTGCGCAGCCATGAAGATTCCGTTCAACAAGCCCTTCATGACCGGCCGGGAGACCGGCTATATCCTCGCCGCCCACGAGGCCGGCCATCTCTCCGGCAACGGCCCCTTCTCGAAGCGCTGCCATCACTGGCTCGAAGAACGAATCGGCTGTGCCAAGGCGCTGTTGACCCACTCCTGCACGGCGGCACTGGAGATGGCGGCCATCCTGCTCGACCTGAAGCCAGGCGACGAAGTGATCATGCCCTCCTACACCTTCGTCTCCACCGCCAATGCCTTCGTGCTGCGCGGAGCGGTGCCGGTATTCGTCGATATCCGTCCCGACACGCTCAACCTCGACGAAACGAAGATCGAGGCTGCCATCACGCCGAAAACCCGCGCCATCGTCGTCGTCCACTATGCCGGCGTTGCCTGCGAGATGGATGCGATCATGCAGATCGCAGAGCGCCACGGCCTCTTGGTAGTCGAGGATGCGGCGCAGGGGGTGATGTCGACCTACAAAGGCAAGCCCCTGGGCAGCATCGGCCACCTCGGCGCCTACAGCTTCCACGAAACCAAGAACATCATCTCCGGCGAGGGAGGCGCGCTGCTGGTCAACGACCCGCGCTTTGAGGCGCGCGCCGAGATCGTCTGGGAGAAGGGTACCAACCGCAACAGCTTCTTCCGCGGCGAGGTGGACAAGTACACCTGGGTGGATCTCGGCTCCTCCTATCTGCCGGGCGAGCTGATCGCCGCCTTCCTGTGGGCGCAGTTCGAACAGGCCGAAACGATCACCCACCGCCGCCTCGATATCTGGCAGCACTACCACGATGCTTTCGCACCGCTGGAAGCGGCCGGTCTCGTACAGCGGCCGTCCATCCCAGCCGACTGCCGGCACAATGCCCATATGTACTACCTGCTGCTTCCGAGCCTCGATCTGCGCAGCCGCTTCATCGCCGGCATGAAAGAGGCCGACATCCATCCAGTCTTCCATTACATTCCGCTGCATTCGTCGCCGGCCGGCCAGCGTTTCTGCCGTACGCCATCTCCGTTACCGCATACCGAACAGCTGTCAGAACGCTTGGTGCGACTGCCGCTGTGGCCCGGCATCGAGCCGGAACTGGAGCGTGTGATCGAGCGGGCCGTACATTGCATCGAGTATCCCGGGGAGGCGGCGTGATGCGTGCCCAAACGGCGAGAACTTCCTATACTCGGCCGCTTTCGGCGAAAGCGAGGTTGGCATGATCCTGGTCATCGGCGACATCATCGTGGACGAGTTCATCTGGGGGGATGTATCGCGCATCTCGCCGGAGGCACCCGTACCGGTGGTGGCGGTCGAGCGCATCGACCGCCGCCTCGGCGGCTCGGCCAACGTGGTGCGCAACCTGCATGCTTTGGGCATCCCGTCGGCAATGTTCGGAGTGGTCGGCGACGACGAACCGGGGCGCTGGGTGCGCCAGCGGCTGGCCGAGCTCGATTCGGACGACCGCGGCGTGCTGACCAAGCAGAACAGCCGGCCGACCGCCATCAAGACGCGCATCATCGCCCGCCACCAGCAGGTGGTGCGCTATGACCGCGAATCGTCGGCGCCGACCCAGCCCGAGACGCAACAGTTCCTGCTGCAGAAGCTCACCGAACTCGCCCCCAAGGCCTCGGCACTGATTCTCTCCGATTATGGCAAGGGTGTGCTGACCCCGGATTTCATCCGCCAGATCATCCGCGATTTCCGCAACATTCCGATCGCCATCGATCCGAAGCCGCAGCACACCGATGCCTACAGGGGGGCGAGCCTGATCACACCCAACCTGCAGGAGGCCGCCGCCATGGCTGGCATGCCAGCCATCAACGATGATGCGCATGTCGAGACCATCGCCCGCGCCCTGCATGAAAAGCTTTCTCTCAAACAGACGCTGATCACCCGCTCGGAAAAGGGGATGACCCTGTACGACGGCAGGCAGAGTCATCACATCCCAACCGCGGCACGCGACGTGTTCGATGTCACCGGTGCAGGCGATACGGTGATCGCCGTCTTCACCGCCTGTCTCGCGCGCGGCGACGATCCGCTCACCGCCGCCCGGCTGGCCAACCGCGCTGCAGGCGTGGTGGTCGGCAAGGTCGGCACGGCCACGGCAAGCTGGGACGAGATCGAGGCGCACTGAGCCCCACCATGAAAATTGTCGTCGGCATCCCCGCCCGCTTCGCTTCCAGCCGCTTCCCCGGCAAGCCGCTGGCCATGCTGGCCGGCAAGCCGATGCTTGCGCACGTCGTCGAGCGTGCCATGGCGGCAGGGATCGGCGACGTCTTCGTCGCCACCGACGACGAACGCATTGCCGCCGCAGCCCGCCAGACCGGCGCGCAAGTCGTGATGACCCGGCCGGATCACGCCAGCGGCAGTGAACGCCTCGCCGAAGCCATCGCCGATATGGCATGCGATGTCGTCATCAATGTGCAGGGTGACGAACCTCTGATCGACCCGGATGCTATCCGGGCTGTCGTCGAACCTTTCCACCGTCACCCACAGCTCCCCATGGCCACACTGGCACACCCCATTCAAAGTCCCGAAGACTTCCACGACCCGAATGTCGTCAAAGTGGTCTGCGATGCACGGGGCTATGCCCGCTACTTCAGCCGCGCCCCCATCCCCTTTCCGCGCAACGGCGTCATGCAGGGGGCGTTGCAGCATGTCGGGCTGTACGCCTACCGCCGCGAATTTTTGCTTACCTATCCGACACTTTCGGCCTGTGAAACAGAACAGACCGAACAACTGGAACAGCTGCGCGTGTTGCACCACGGCTACGACATCGCCGTGACCGTCGGACATTTCAGCTGTATCGGCGTTGACACCCCGAAAGACCTCGAACGCGCCGAAAAGATACTCCTGACCTCCTGAACACCCACTTCTCCCCACCACAGGAATAATCCAACGCATATCGCAAATATGCGTCCTATCGCCGCGCCAAAGCGTGCTCATATCGCCCATATAACGTCCCAAGCCCATTGACAAGGGTTGTTCCATAGCCAATATTGGCGTTTAGTGGGGAATTGTGGGAAAAGTTTCCACAGCCACTAAGGCGGGAGAAGGGCTGGAAACAGATGTTTCAGGGCGAATTCAGCAATAACATGGACGACAAGGGGCGCGTCAGCATCCCTGCCGCCTTCCGCGACGCCCTGCGCACCGGCCATGGCGATGATCGCCTGGTGATCACCCGCACCCCTTACAACCCCTGCCTTGTCGCCTACCCGATGCGCGAATGGAAGAAGCTGCAGGCCCGCATTGCCGCCATGCGCCCGAGCCCTGAACTGCGCGCCTACAAGCGCATCGTTATCAGCTCGGCGCAGGAGTACACGCCCGACCGCCAGGGACGCGTACTGATTCCGCAAACCCTGCGCGACTACTCGTCAATTCAGAAAGGCGTCATGTTTGCCGGCGCCGGCGAATTCTTCGAAATCTGGGACAAGGAGAGCTGGGACAAGCAGCTGGAATCCGACCTGGCGCTCGCCCGGAACTTCGAACTGGACTGACGATGTGGAAGACCACGGCCAACACATCCCCGTCCTGCTTCTCCCCTTTGTGGATGCTATCGTCACGGATCCCGACGGCCGTTACGTCGATGCCACGTTCGGACGTGGTGGCCACAGCCGGGAGATTCTTCGCCGACTGTCGCCGCAGGGACGCTTGCTCGGCATCGACCGCGACCCGAGTGCCATCGCCGCAGGCGAACAACTGGCCGCGGCTGATACGCGTTTCAGGATTGCACATGCCGCCTTTGCCGACCTCGAGCATGCGCTCGCCGATAACGGGTGGGACAAAGTGAACGGCATCGGCTTCGATCTCGGCATCTCATCGCCGCAGGTGGACGATGCGGCGCGCGGTTTCTCCTTTCAGCAATCCGGTCCTCTGGATATGCGCATGAACACGACGGAGGGGCTGCCGCTGGCGCGCATGCTCGACCAGATTTCCGAGCGGGAGCTCGCCCGCGTTATCCGCGACTACGGCGACGAGCGTTATGCCCAGCGCATCGCCAACGCCATTCTCGCCGCCCGCCGCAAGGGCGAACTGAACACCACCGCCGACCTCGAGAATGCATGCTTCCATGCTGTACCGAAACAGGCGCGTTTCGGCGGCACACATCCGGCCACCCGCACCTTTCAGGCACTGCGCATGTGGGTCAACGACGAAGTCGGCCAGATCGAGCGCGGCCTGCAGGCAGCCATGCAGCATCTATTGCCGGGCGGACATCTCGCCGTTATCTCGTTTCACTCCGGCGAAGACCGGCTGGTCCGCGATCTCATCGAGTCCGAGGTTCACCCGTGCGTCTGCCCGCCTCAGTTCCCGGTCTGCGTCTGCGGCCGTACCCCCACGATGCGCTGGCTGCAGAAAAAACCGGTCCGGCCGGACGAGTCTGAGGTTACCGAAAACCCGCGCAGCCGCTCCTCACGGCTACGCATCGCCGAGGCACTGGCATGAACCGGCTGGCCCACAAGCTCTTCTGGCTGCTGCCGGCACTGGCCATCGCCCTGCTGGCCGTCGGCCAGGTCTGGCTGTCGCATCTGCGCTATGAGACTTCACAGGCCTCGCAAAAGCTGCAGGAAGAGAAAAAGTCGGTGGCGGCAGATGTCACCCAGCTGGGACTCGAGGTCGCCAGCCTGACGCGGCCGGAACGGCTGCGCCGCATCGCCAACGACAAGCTCGGCATGCAGCCGCCACATCCCATGCAGGTGGTCCGGCCATGAGCAAGGCCGACATCTTCATCCGCCGCCGTATCGAGACCGTCGCCGGCCTGCTGGCGCTCGGCCTGTCGCTACTGGCCATCCGGGCCATCGACCTGCAATGGCTGCAGAAAGACCAGTTGACCGACCTCGCCGAAAAACAGCGCTACCGCCAGTTCGAGGTGGTCGCCCCGCGCGGCACGATCACCGATCGCAACGGCAAGATACTGGCCGAAAGCATCGAGGTACCCTCCATCGCCGCCATTTCCGAAGAGGTCCCGTCCGACCGTATTCCGGAACTTGCCAAGACACTGGCTATACAGGTCGGCGAGCTGCGGCAAAAGCTCAAGGAACGCAGCGGCTTTGTCTGGCTCGCCCGCCAGATCACGCCCGACCAGGCACAAGCGGTGATGGCACTCAACATCCCGGGGGTCCGCCAGGAGACCGAATGGCGACGCTACAATCCGCTGGGTCCCGAAACAGGTCATCTGATCGGCTTCGTCGGCCTCGATGGCGACGGCCTGGAAGGGCTGGAGCACAGCCTTAATGCCAAGCTGGCCGGCGAACCCGGCATCCGCCAAGTCAGCCGCGATGCCCGCGGCCACTCGCTGCCGGGCGGCACCTGGCTGCGCGAACCTGTACCTGGCAAACCCGTGCGCCTGTCGCTGGATGCCACCATCCAGAGTATCGCCTATGCTGCCCTCGCCGAAGGCATCCGTAGCCAGCACGCCAAGAGCGGTTCGGTCGCCATCATGCGCCCTTCCGACGGTGCGGTGCTGGCGCTGGCCAACTGGCCGGGCTATAACCCGAACGATTTTCGCCGCTACAAGCCGGGCGAATGGCGCAACCGGGCCATTACCGATGTCTTCGAACCGGGCTCGACGCTGAAGCCGTTCACGGTCGCCGCCGCACTGATGTCCGGACGCTGGCATCCAGACTCCCGTATCTACTGCGAGAAGGGAGCGATGCAGGTCGCCGACCATGTCATCCATGATGACCATCCGGAGGGTTGGCTCGACATCCCGAACCTGCTGGCGAAATCGAGTAATATCGGCGCCGCCAAGCTGGCGCTGGATATCGGCCCGTCCAAACTATACGACTTGCTCGGTGAAGCGGGATTCGGGCAACGGACCCATATCGGCATCAGCGGCGAGTCGCCAGGTATCGTCCCGCCCCTTGAGCGCTGGGGGCCGGTGGAAACGGCCAATATTGCCTTCGGGCAGGGAATCGCAGTGACGCCGTTGCAGCTTGCAACGGCCTTTTCCATTCTGGCCAATGGCGGTGAACTGGTGCGTCCGCACATCCTCGCCGACGAACCTGCCGACGAGGTTCGTCAGGTAATCCCGGCGGCCATCACCCACCAGATCCTGGGCATGCTGGAGTATGCAACCAGTGCCGACGGTACCGGCAGCCTGGCAGTACCGGTGGGCTACCGCATCGGTGGCAAGACAGGTACGGCGCAGAAAGTGGACAAGAACGGCGAGTACACCAAGGACCGCTTCACGGCCGTCTTTGCCGGTGTCGCACCGATCGATCATCCCAAGATCGTGATGGTCGTCGTGGTCGACGAACCGCAGGAGAGCATATACGGCGGCCAGGTAGCGGCACCCATTTTCCGCAAGATCGCCGAGAACATCCTCCCCTACCTCGGCGTCTCACCGCAAATCGAGAATGACAAAGTCTGGCGGGCCACGCCGATTGCCGCCGATGCCGGCCAGCTGCCTGCATCCGGCAGCCTCGCCGGCCTGTCGCTGCGCGAGGTGCGCCGCATCGCTGCCGACCACGGACTGCAGCTCACCGTGCACGGTTCCGGCTGGGTGGTTCGCCAGTCGCCGGCATCGATCAACCCGCTGCGTGAGGGTGACAGGGTGGAGGTGTGGCTGCATGACTGACTTGCACGACATCATTCCGGAACCTGCTCCGCGCACGCTGGGCGAACTCGCCAACGGCCTCGGCAAACTGGCCGGCGAGTCCAGGATTTGCGGCATCGTCGACGATTCGCGCCGGGTCGAGTCCGGCTTCGCTTTCCTTTGCCTGCCCCGCGCCGGCACCCATGCCCGTGAATACGCCGAGATGGCCGAAAAGAACGGCGCCGCAGCCATTATCCAGATCGGTGGCGCGCCGCTGGAGACACGGTTGCCGCTGCTGCAACTGGATTCCATGCAACAGGCCGGGCGCCTACTGCGCCGCTGGCACGACACCGAACAGACGCAGACCCAACTGATCGGCGTCACCGGCACGGACGGCAAGACCAGCGTCACCTGGATGCTGCGCGAAGCGCTCGAGCGCATGGCCGGCAAGGCCTGGGCCTGCGGCACGCTGGGCCTGATCCGGGCTGCCGACGACATCGTCGACCTCGGTAATACCACGCCGTCGCTGCTGAACCTGCATGCATTGCTGGCTGCCGCCAGCCACCAGCGCATCCCCTATCTGGCCATGGAGGTGTCGTCGCACGGCATCGCCCAGGAACGTATCGCCGGCCTCGATTTTGCCGCCGGCATCTGGACCAGCATCGGCCACGATCACCTGCAGGATCATGGCGGCTACGAGGCCTACGTGGCGATCAAGGCGGCATTCCTGCATCGCTGCGCCAACAACGCCATTGCCATCGCCAATGCCGATCATGCCGATATCCGTAACCAGGCACCGGAGAAGACGCTCTGGTACGGCCACGGCCTGTACCGGAGCGAACTGAGCATGGCCTGGGAACAGGAGTTGCCAGGCATGCTGCGCCTGAAATCGGGCAAAGGTGAAGTCCGTGTCGAGGACGTGCCGGCCGGCGAGTTTCATGCCGAAAACCTGGCCTGCGTCGCCCTGACGCTGCAGCAGCTCTGCCAGACACCGCTGAAGAAACTGCCGGAGATTCTCGGCGGCATCAGCGCCCCTCCCGGCCGCATGCAGGATCTCGGCGCCGGGCTGTGGCAGGTGTTCGTCGATTATGCACATACGCCGGAAGCGCTGGAGCGCTGTCTCGCCACCGCCCGCAAGCTGACCCGCAAACAGCTGTTGCTGGTCTTCGGCTGCGGCGGCGAGCGGGACCGCGGCAAGCGGCCGCGGATGGGTGCGATTGCCGTGGAGATGGCCGACAGCGTCTGGATCACCTCCGACAACCCGCGCAGCGAACAGCCGGAAGTGATCGCCTCGGAGATCGAGCACGGCATGCCACAGCCCTACCCGGCCGAAGTGCATCTGCAGCTGGATCGCGAACGGGCGATCGCTGAAGCCATCGCCGAGCTTGGCCCGGGCGATACGCTGGTCATTGCCGGCAAGGGCCACGAAAACTACATGGAAATCGGGCGTCGCCGGCTGCCATGGAGCGATGCTGAGGTAGCGAGCCGCTACCTGCACGACAAGAACCTGCAAACGGAGAGGGCCGCATGCGCCTGAGCGGACTGGATCTCGAACTGGCCACCGGCGGCGTCTGGAACAATGGCATGCCGGATATGGTTGGCGGTATCGGCACGGACAGCCGCCATTTCACGGCCGGCCATGCCTTCCTGGCACTGCGCGGATCGCAGTTCGACGGCCATCGCTATGCGCACAAGGTCATCGGCCGCGCCGTGGCCCTGATCGGCGATGCGGAAGGCGTGCAGCTGTGGGACAACCTGGCTGTACCCCAACTGCAGGTGACCGACACGCTGATCGCTCTCGGCGATATCGCCCACAGCTGGCGCCTGCGCCTGAAAGGAACCACGGTGATCGCCATCAGCGGCTCCTATGGCAAGACCAGCGTACGCAGCCTGTTACAACACTGCTTCGGCAGGCTGGGCAAGTCGGTGGCCGGCACCCGCGCCAACCTGAACAACCTGATCGGCGTTCCGGCCACCCTGCTGACCGTCCCGGAGAATTGCGACGTAGCCATCATCGAATGCGGCATCAGCGAGATCGGCGAAATGGCCCGCCTCGGCCATATCGTCCGGCCGGATATCGCGGTCCTGACCGGACTGACGACCGCCCACGGCCAGGGGCTGGGCGGCATGGACGGCATCGTGCGCGAAAAGGCCACCCTGCTGGCCCACCTGGCACCGAACGGCTGGTGCGCGCTCGGCGAGGGGGTGCAATCGAAACTGGTCCATGCCGGCCTGCAGCTTCCGGATGAGGCGCTGTCGCAGGACGACATCCACGACAATATCGTCCGCTGGCAGCTCGACGGCCTCAAGCTCGACCTGATCGGTGACGGCGAACGTGCATCACTGGAACTGCCGCTGCCCGCCCGCCACTGGGCGGCCAACATGGCCCTGTGCGCCAGCATCGTCCGCCACTGGTTCCTGCGCCACGAGCGGACAACCCTGCCGCTGGCCCGCATTGCCGAAGTGCTGCAGGAGTGGCAGGCCGATGCCGGCCGTCTGCGCCTGATGGCCGGCAAGAACCGCAGCACGATCCTCGACGACAGCTACAATGCCAACCCGGCTTCCATGCAGGCCGCACTCGACACGCTGAAATCGATGGATGGCAACCGCATCGCCATCCTGGGCGACATGGCCGAACTGGGTGCCGAAGCCGCTGCCCTGCATGCGGCTCTCAATACCACCGACATCGACGAGCTGATCCTGATCGGCCCGCACATGCAGCATCTGGCCCGCCAGCATGCGCATGCCGTCTGGTTCGAATCGACCGATGCGGCCGTCAAGGGACTGCAATCGCGTCAACTGACCACCCAGGACCGGGTACTGGTGAAGGCCTCGCGCAGCATGCGCCTGGAAAACATCGTGGCGCTATTTGCCACTGGAGATGAAGGCCATGCTGTATAATCTTCTCTATCCGCTGGCCGACCGCTTCACGGTCTTCAACCTCTTCCAGTATATCACCTTCCGCACGGTCTATGCGCTGGTCACCTCGCTGCTGCTGTGCTGGCTAATCGGCCCGGCCTTCATCCGCTGGCTGAAAGTGCGCCAGGGCAAGGGCCAGCCGATCCGCGACGATGGCCCGCAAAGCCATCTCAGCAAGCAGGGCACACCGACCATGGGCGGCCTGCTGATCCTCCTGACGATGTCGGTCTCCACCCTGCTGTGGGCCGATGTCACCAACATCTTCATCTGGCTGGCCCTGCTGGTCACCTTGGGCTACGGCCTGATCGGCTGGCTCGACGACTATCTGAAGATCGTGCGCCAGAACCCGAAGGGGCTGGCCGGTCGCTGGAAACTGGCGTTGCAGTGCCTGTTCGGCGGAATCGCCGCGGTGAGCCTCACCATGCTGACCGAACCGGTCGTCGACATCCCGTTCTTCAACGTCCAGTGGCACATAGGCTGGTGGTACGCATTATTCGTGCTGTTCGTGCTGGTCGGCAGCTCCAACGCCGTCAACCTCACCGACGGCCTCGACGGCCTGGCGGTCGGCCCCACCTTCATGGTCGCCAGCGCCCTGGCGCTGGTCGTCTACCTCGCCGGCAACGTGAAGTTCGCCACCTACCTGTTGATCCCACATGTGCCGGGGGCGGGCGAACTGACCATCTTCTGCGGTGCCATGGTAGGTGCCTGTCTTGGTTTCCTGTGGTTCAACACCTATCCGGCACAGGTGTTCA
>OBLQ010000015.1_pt1 | contig 47937 bp, 33 predicted proteins | sample 1519881 | NCBI WGS metagenome assembly OBLQ01 (sample SAMN01911456, study PRJEB22533) | soil metagenome | biome: Soil | place: Malaysia | collected 2012-04-30 | depth DG_metagenome m | reverse complement strand
ATGAGCCTAACCCATCGAAGACGAAGCTCTATCACCAACTTTATGATGTTTACAGGCAGACCGCGGAACGGCAAATGGACCTGTGGGATCGGCGTGCTGAAATCATGGAGCGAAATCACTAAGATGAAGGACGAGAAGTACCTATCCGAAAAGACTGAGATGATTGCGAAGTGCCGCTTGCTGGAAAAGCTTGGGTACTTCGTGGGTACCTGGGGAAATCTCTGCGTTCGCGTGCCTGATGGATTCCTCGTGACGCCCAGCCGGATATCCTATGCGCTTATCGACCCCAGTGACTTCGTTACAGTGTCGATGGAGGGAACGGTTGTGTCGGGCCACCGGCTGCCCTCCTCAGAGACAGAAATACATCGTGCCGTGCTCAACAAGAAAGGCGACGTTGGGGCCATTGTCCACAGTCATTCGCCATATGCGACGGCCGTTTCCTGCCTGCATCAAAGCATCCCAGTTTTCGTGGAAGATATGGCGCAGATCATAGGCGGCGAAGTCCGTTGCACGCAGTACGTTCCGGCCGGACAGCACAGGCGAATCGCGGAAGAGGTTGGGAATACCATTGGAGAGGAAAATGCGGTGCTGCTCGCGAATCATGGCGTGCTCTGTTGCGGTCGTGACCTTGATGAAGCCTTGGTCGCAAATCAGATTCTCGAGAAAGCGGCGATGATGATGCTTGCGGCGGGAGGCCGTGAAAAAGTGGTTCCAATCCCCGAGGAGTTTGTCCGTTCGGAAAGGCATCGGTTCTGTCACAAGTATGGAACCGCAGATGACGCGCCCTGATAGGATAATGATTATGAAGCAGGAAAAACAAGCAGTAGATGGGCACGCGCTGATAAGCGCCTGGCGAGACCGAGTTCGCAAGACTTATGGGGCAGCGGTGGGACGCTCGCGTCGCGAGTTGGTGACGCCGGCGCTCATCATGGATCTCGATGCCGTCCGCCACAATATCCAGGTCATGATGCGGTGTCTCTCCACTACCCGGGTGAAGCTGCGCCCTCATGTAAAGTGCCAAAAGAGCCCTGAATTGGCCAACCTTCAGGTGGAAGCGGGTGCTATCGGTGTCTGCACCGCGACGCCCTGGGAGGCCATAGTGATGAGTGCCACGGGCGTACAGGACGTGCTGATTGCCAATCAGGTGGGTGGCCGGGAAAAGATTTCGGCGCTTGCGCGGGCAGCACGCGATGGCCGGTTCACGGTTGCCATCGACAACCCTCAGAACACCGAGGACCTATCCCATGCAGCGCAGGCGGCGGGCAGCAAACTGGAGGTCCTGATCGAGGTCGATGTCGGCATGGGGCGTGGTGGAGTTCGAGCCGTTGAGGAGGCTGTGGTCCTGGCCCAGCTTATCGAAAAGTTGCCGGGCTTACGGTTTCGAGGCCTTCAGGGTTACGAAGGGCATTGCATGCACGAGACCGATCGCACCGTCCGGACCCAGAAGGCCAACGCTGCCATGGATTATCTCGGAAAAGTGGTTGACCGCCTGGATAGGGAGGGATTTCCCTGTGAAGTGGTTTCGGGAGGTGGCACAGGCACGTACGATATTACGAGTCTCAATCCCCATGTAACGGAAATCCAGGCTGGGTCCTACACATTCATGGACAACTTCCATGGGAACCTTGTTCCAGGATTCTCCCGGGCACTTACAGTACTGGGAACGGTGGTGATCCAGCATGGCCAGACAATTGTCCTTGATTCCGGCCGTAAGTCTGTGGGCATTGATTTCTGTCTTCCCACGATGGTTGATTACCCCTTCTATCAAGCGCGATATTTTGCAGAGGAACACGCACTGTTCGACGTGGATGATCGCTGCCGCCTGAAACTTGGTGATACCGTTGAATTGACCCCTGGCTATGCGCCGACGACCGTTAATCTTTACGATGCCTACCACGTAGTGGAAAAGAACGTGGTGGTTGATATCTGGCCGATCGTACCGCGCGGTGCCGGCCATTGCGGATTGCTGAACGATTGAGAAGAAAGTCAGGAGGGACCGGGCGATGACCAAGACAACTCCCCGGCATGTTGAGAGAGCCGAGTTTGAGAATCTGTTTCAGGCGGTTCGGAATTGGGGGCGATGGGGGCACGAGGACGAAAGAGGTACCCTCAACTTTATTGGCCCTGAGCAGGTGCGACGAGCAGCCGCTCTAGTCCGCTCCGGGCGGTCGGTATCAATGGCGGTTCCTATCAACAAAGTGGCGGGTCCTGACAATCCTCGGCCTGCTTTTCACTACATGGTTCAGGCCTATGACATCCCATCGGAGTTAGGCGAACCGCAATTCTGCACTGATTACCTTGCCAGCGAGTTCCACGGTGACTGCCACACTCACATCGACGCGTTGTGTCACATCGCTTACCAGGGGAAACTCTATAACGGAAAACCCGCCAGCGCGGTGACTTCTCGAGGACCTACCATTCAGGATATTACTGCTTACGCACACGGTATAGTTGGTCGCGGGGTTCTGCTGGATATCCCCAGGCTTCGCGGAGTCAAGTGGCTGGAGCCAGGCGAGGCGGTTACCACTGCGGAACTCGAGGCAGCGGAGAAGGAGCAAGGTGTTCGCCTCGGCGAGGGTGATATTTTTGTTTTCCGCACCGGGCATCATCGGAGACGGTTGGAGGTCGGTCCCTGGAACAATGGCTACGATGGCGAAGGCAAAGCGGGTTTGCACGTGGAAACGATGCTCCTATTACATGAACGACAGGTCGCGGCCTTCTTCCCGGACGGTGACGGGGAGGTCGTGCCTAGTAACGTGGAAGGAGTTGCCTATCCCATCCACGCCCTGCAGATTGCTTCAATGGGGATGGCGTGTGCCGATAGCCTGCAGTTCGAAGAATTAGTTAAAGTCTGCGAAGAAGAAAAACGGTGGGAGTTCCTGGTGGTGGCTGCGCCGTTGCGCCTGCCACGGGGAACCGGGTCTTTGTTTAATCCACTGGCTATTTTCTAGGGCAGCCGCCAGCACTCAGCGTTCAGCTTAGCTCTTGAAGGGGTCGACGTTTGGAAGCTGTGAACTGCAGGCTGGGAAAAGGAGAACAGTCCCATGAAATTACACCTTGGAATCAACATGATTTACGCGGCCAAGCGCTGGCCGGAGCCCGATGAGTGGGGAAAACAAGTGGTGCAGCGCTGGGGTCTGAAGTACGTCCAGTTTTGTTTTGACTTGCTTGACCCGCGCTGCAGCCCGGATGCGCGTAAGGCCATGGCAGCCAAAGTCCGGGAGGCTGCTGCCAAATACGGCTTCGAAGTCCAAAGTGCCTTCATCGGGGTCGGAGCCTATGCCTACAATCTTCTACTCCACCCCTTCCCGGAGTTCCGAAAGGATGCATTGGAGTGGTGCCGCCTGGCGTCGATCACGGCTGCAGAGTTGGGCGCTCAAGGCGTCGGGGGGCCTATTGCTGCGGCCAGTGTGAGAGATTATCGCGATCCAAGGAAAAGGAAGTTCCTCTTGGACACGCTGGTAGAGGGCATGCACGCGTTTGCACGCTATGCGGCGGATCAGGGCCTGAAATTCGTTTGCTGGGAACCCACGCCTATCGGCCGGGAAATGCTCATTCATCTGGATGAAGCGAAGGAGCTATATGATCGCCTGAACGAGAATGTTCCCATTCCCGTGCATTTTCTCCTGGATGTGGGGCATCAATGCAGCTATGAGGCAACCCACAAAGATCGGGACACGTACCTCTGGCTGAGGGAACTGGGGAAGTATTCGCCGATGATTCATCTCCAGCAGATGGACGGGGTCTGGGACCGGCACTGGACTTTTACCAAAGCCCACAATGCAGAGGGCGTCATTCAAATGGACAAGGTGGTTCAGGCTTTGGAGCAGTCGGGAGCCGAAGAGGTGTACCTGTACCCAGAATTAATTCATCCGTTTGAGTTTCCGGAAGACAAGCTATTGGAAGAGTTGGATGAGTCGTACGAATATTTGCGCCAATTCGTTTGCCGTACAGCGGCGGTGTGAAGGCGATGCTGGTCACATCGACCGGAACAGCCAAATGAATAAGGGCGAGTGACGAATTAGAGGGGGTGTTGCTCGATCCCATCAGGCTCGTGATTAAGACAAGAGTACGTCCCGTGAAGGAGGCGCCAGAATCTTGAAGAAGCTCGTCAATGACCCCAACGCGGCAGCGGCTGAGGCCTTGGAAGGCCTGGCCCTGGCATACCCGCAATATCTCCGCAAGATCGAAGGACTGACGGCGGTTGTGCGGAAGGACGCTCCTGTTCGGGGTAAGGTGGCAGTCCTGACGGGCGGAGGGAGTGGTCACGAGCCAATGTTTGCGGGCTTTGTGGGTCCGGGCTGGGCCGACGCAAGTGTGGCGGGAAACATCTTCACGTCGCCTCCACCGCCCCCCATTTACGAGACGGCCAAGGCAGTTGACGGCGGCGCGGGAGTGCTCTTCCTCTACGGGAATTATGCCGGCGATGTCTTGAACTTCGACATGGCGGCGGAGATGCTGACCGAGGAAGGAATCCAGGTTTCCACCGTGCGCGTTGCCGATGACGTTGCATCGGCTCCATCGGAAAAGCGAAATGAGCGGCGTGGTATTGCCGGTGACTTCTTTGTCATCAAGGTAGCTTCTGCGCGCGCGGAGGAGCGAGCGGCCTTGGCGGAGGTCACTGCCGCAGCGCAGAAGGCGAATGACCGGACGCGGAGCATGGGAGTGGCACTAACTTCGTGCGTCATTCCTGTCTCAGGTCGCCCAATCTTTGAAATTTCTGATCAAGAGATGGAAATCGGCATGGGGTTGCACGGGGAGCCGGGCGTAGTTCGGGGCCCGATGACAACTGCCAACCGGGTGGCGCAAGACATGATCGGGCGGATCCTGGGCGACTTACCGGCCAAGCAGGGTGACGAAGTAGCTATTCTGGTGAACGGCCTCGGCGCCACGCCTTTATCTGAACTATTCATCATGTTTCGCGCCACCCGCCAGTTGCTGGAGGATGCTGGGCTGCTGGTGTGGAGGGCCTATGTGGGTAATTTTGCTTCCTCCCTCGACATGGCCGGCTGCTCACTCACTCTGTTGCAACTGGACTCCGAATTGAAGAGATTGCTCTCCGCTCCAGCAGCTTCCCCAGCTTTCGTTCAGGAAGGTTGAATGGACCCAGCCTCCATAACTCCCGCCGACCTACGACAATTACTTGCTTTTGTGGCCGAAGCGATCAGCCGGAAAGAGGCCGAACTCAACGCTCTGGATGCCGCAATTGGCGATGGTGACCACGGCATTACTATGCGCGTCGGTTTCACCGCAGTGAATGCCAAGATAAGCGGGCTCCCCGATGCGGCAGGAATTGATGCAATCTTCCGTGAGTCCGGAATAGCGTTCATGGGGGCTACGGGAGGGGCGATCGGAGTATTGTTGGGCAAGATGCTGATGGCGGCCGGTGCCGCGCTCAAAGGCCGCCCGGAAATCGGTCCGGCAGAATTCAGAATTCTCCTCGATGCGATGGAATCAACGCTGGTAAGCACAGGAAAGGCCAGGCCAGGCGACAAGACCATGCTGGATGCTGTCCATGCGGCCAACGATGCGGTGAAGGCAGAGAACCCTTCTGGCGAGGAACTGGTACCTATGATGGAACTAGCCGGTCGATCGGCTCTGAGGGCAGCCCAAGATACCGCCCAGATGCTTCCGCACGCTGGCCGCGCCAGCCGGTTGGGTGAACGGGCACTCGGGCATCCCGACCCCGGTGCAGTCTCCTTTTCAGTCTTTCTAACCGCCATGGCGGAATGGGCTCAACAGACTTCGCGGCACGGGGCATGAACGGCCAGACCAGGTTTGGCAGGTCAGGAAATTCCGCTTGGTCCGGGCGGGAGCATTTAAAGGTCGGCGCTGGCCAACCGGACGGCAAGTTGTTCAGGACTCGCTGAAATCTATCATCGCTGGCTGGATCCGGAACCCTTTTGTGCGGATGGCGCTGTGGACCAAACCGACAGCGAACCAGATTCCGCCCGCAATTTTTGCCGGCGAGGCGAGTCCCCACCAGATCATGAAGCAGAACAACGCACCCAATCCGGGGATCAGGGCGTCGGTGAAGAAGTTCTTCGAATGGTGCGACTGGTCAAGGAAGTAAAACTGCCGGATCGTAGCGACATTGACCCCAATAAATCCCAGGAAGGCGCCGAAGTTCAGGATCTCCGCAGTAAGCTCGTAGGTCATGAATTGCGCACCGACGAAGGCCAGGATACCGATCAGCCAAATGTTGCGAGTAGGATTGTTCCGCTTGGGATCGAGGTAAGAAAAGAAGTTACGAGGTAGGACACTGTCGCGCCCCATGCCGAAGAGCAGCCGTGCAGCCCCGACCTGACCAGTCAAGCCTGCACCGATATTTGCTATGACCAAAAGGACAGCCATGGCCTGAAACATGACCAATCCACCTACCCTGCGCGTCACATCCATAAAGGCTGTCTCAATGTTGGTAAATGTCATATAATCCGGCCAAACGATCTGGCCAAGGTAGACCAGCGTTCCCCCGAAGATCCCGGTGAAGACGCAGACCAGAACTGTGGCCCAAAGAACGTTTCGCCGCGGATTGTGGACATCCTCCGCCAGCGTAGTGACGCTGTCGAAACCGAGATAGGTTAGGGCCGCGAAGGATGTCGCCGTGGTCACCGTGCCGAGGTGAAAAGACCCGGGATTGTAAAATGGCCGTAGTGTGAACAGCCCGACCCAGCCTTCCTGCGTAATGACGAAGCGAATGGCCAGAAAGATGAACGCCAGCAGCACTAGCATCATCAGTGTTACCAGAATCTGATTGGCGCGCGCCGTGGCGCGAATCCCCCTCAGGTTCAAGTAAGTTGTGGCGCCAGCAATGAAGGCCGACCAAACTATGAAAGGAACCTGCGGAAAGAGCCGTTGGATAGCCAAAGAACCATAGATGACACAGAAAAGTGGGATGACGACATAGTCCAGCAGCATTGCCCATCCGGCAAGGAAGCCGAGGTGAGGGTTCAAACCGCGCCCCACATAAGTGTAAGCCGACCCGGCCGCCGGGTAGAGTGACGCCATGCGGCCATAGCTGAAGCCCGTGAAGATCATCGCGACCATCGCCAGCAGAATGGTATCGACCGCGTGCCCTTGCGACATCACAAGCGCGACCCCGAAGACAGTTACCGGAGCACTGGGCGTAACGGCTACGATCCCGTAAAGGATCAAATCCCACAGGCTTAGCACCCTACGGAGATGCGGTGTCCCAGGTGCTGAGACAGTTTCCATGTCTGATTTCGATGCGCTCACTTACCGTCCCCAGGGAAGGTCAAAAGCATTTCAGATTTTTGATTTCCGGCTGTGAGAGCCGAAAGTCCAAGCCCCAAGAATGAAGTATCTGCCCTTATGTTACCGCCAACGGGCTATGCAAGTCCCAAATCTAATGCTTCGAGTTTGCGGTATCAGTAATCAGGCGAGCTGGCCGCCATCGACAAACAGCAAGACTCCGTTCACGTAGTCCGAGTCGCGCGATGCAAGAAAAGCGGCCGGACCGGCAACGTCCTCAGGTTCACCAATCCTTCCCTGTGGTATGAGGCTCTTATACTTGGCTACGAAGAGAGGATGCTCCAGGACCCATTCCGACAGGCGAGTGCGAATGAATCCCGGCCCGAGGGCGTTGGAATTAATTCCGTACTGGCCAAATTCACGTGCAATGGTCTTGGCCAGCAGAAAGACGCCGGCTTTCGAGATGTTGTAAGGAGCGAGTTCCGCTTCCGCGTCCCAACTGTTCGTCGATGCCATAAACACCAATTTCCCGCGCCGCCTTTTGATCATATGGGGCAACACCGCGCGGGCCACCAGGAAAGACCCTTTCACATTGGTGTCGATCGTCCAGTCATAATGACGAGTTGTAGTTTTCAGAAGAGGGGCAGCTTTGGCGACTCCGGCAATCTGCATCAGGACATCAATCCGCCTGTGTTTCCGAATCACACTAGCCACCATGTGCTTGACCTGGCTCTCGACGCGGACGTCGCATTTGATCGTGTCCACCTTGCCCCCGTTGGAGGAGATCTCTTGCGCTGTCTGGGCTAGAACCTTGCGGTCGATGTCGCTGATTACGACCAGGGCGCCCTCACGGGCAAGCCGGACCGCTATGGCTTTGCCAATGCCATGCGCTCCACCGACCACTAATGCGACCTGATCAACAAAACGATTGGGAACGAAATAGGAATTTGCAGGGTTTTGACTCATGTTGCTAAATGTCGAATAGAATGATCCCTTTCACAACTGGGGCATGATTTTACTTTTGCGATTTGCCGTCCGTCAACAGACTCCGTTTCTACCAACGCCAGTCCGGGAATTCTACACCCGGAATTGTGCACAGCTTCGCTCCAGGCCGCCGGGTGTCGGCCTTCAAGCTCGACACGGACCGCAAACGATTGGTACTCATGCCCTACTCTAGGAGGTCTCAAGGCTTCTAGGGTCTTTTTCCGGGAATGATATTTTCCCAACATCAGTTAGTGAATTTTTTATAGATGGGGGTTCTATTCAAGGATTAGAGACTCGAAGTAAGCGCCGAAGGTCGAGCGGCCCAGCAGAGCGGACCGAGGCCAAGTCGGCTCTCATAATGACGGGGGTATTCGATGCGACTCAAAGAGAAAGTGGCTGTTGTGACTGGTGGAGCAACGGGCATAGGCAGGGCCATCTCAATTTTTTTTGCCCGTGAAGGGGCACATTTGGCCATAGCGGATATCGACGCGTCTAATGGTGTATGCACCTCGGCCGAAATCAACAGCACGGGCGGTAAATCCAGCTTTATTCTCACGGACGTGTCCAAAGCTCAGGATGTTCAGGAGATGGTCGAGACTGTGGCGGAGCGCTACGGTGGGATCGATATCGCGGTAAACAGCGCGGCCATCCAGATGCATGGCCTTGATGCCCCCGCCCATTTGCTCCCCGAGGAAGTTTGGGACCGGACGATGAACATTAATATGCGGGGCGTCTGGCTGTGCTCTAAGTTCGTGATTCCAGAAATGCTGAAGCGCGGTGGCGGCTCTATCATTCATCTGGCCTCACCCACTGGGATTACGGGCTGCGCTCCCACATATACAGCCTATAGCACCAGTAAAGGCGGCGTGATTGCACTGACCAGAATCATGGCAGTGGATTATGCCCGCAATCACATCCGAGTGAATGCGATAGTTCCGGGCACAACCGAAACGCCTATGATCGCTGCTCTGTTGAAGGATGAAGAAGTTCGCGGCCGCCTGATTGCCAAATCGCCGCTTGGCCGGCTCGGCACCCCCGAGGATGTGGCATCGCTCGCCGTTTTCCTCGCATCGGACGAATCCTCTTACTGTACCGGTGGGCTCTACAGGGTGGAAGGAGGAATGCTGGTGGCCTGAGGGTACTGGTCGATTTGTCCTGCCCGTGTTTGTCCCCCATCCGTCCCGCGCGGCAATTGGAGGTTGCCGACTTCGAAGTGAATGTGGGTGTCTGCCGTCGATTTCTTGAATCGGCGTCGGTAAGCCAGGGGCGTCATATGGACTATTTTGCGGAAGACCGAGCCGAAATAGCTCTGGTCGCAGAAACCCACTTCCTGACTTAGCTCCGCCAGGGGCATGTCAGTCGAGGTGAGCAAGGCCTGAGCCTTTGCAATGCGGAAATGATTGAGGTAGTAAAGGAACGACTGACCTGTAACTTGTTTGAACAGACGCATAAAGTGCGGCTTACTGAGACCCAACAACGCCGCTCCATCCTCGACATTAATCGCCTGGTTGTAATGTATCTCCAGGAACTCAAAGAGCGGCACAATTCGCCGAAGGGCCGCTTGTTCAGGGCTATTGAGATGTTGGCTCCCTATATAGGGGGAATAATGATTCACCAGAAGAATCAGGGCCATCTTGAGATAGGTGCAAACCGAAAGGCGGGCGAGGTTGGTGTGGGCGGGAATGGTCTCGTGTGTCCGGCGAATCAAGCCAAATACCTCCGCGGGAATTCCGGTGCTGGCACCCACGATGAATGGGAAATTAACTTCCTGAAGATAGAAGGGCATCAGGAACTCTGCATGCTCCTCATTGCCTACCGCCTCGCAGATGGCCTCGGGCATAAAGAACAGGGTGGCAATCTTGGGGTGCGCACGGGTGTGGCGCCACATGCGGTGGTACAGAGAAGACCCGATTACAATAAGTTCGCCTTTCTTGCAACGAAAGATACGGTCGGCAATCTGGCAGGTAATTTCACCATCGATGATGTACACGATCTCGAAATAGTCGTGTCGATTCATCCGCACAGGTTGGCGCTCGCCAAAGACTTGGAAAGTTACGGCGACGGGGAGGACGGCATCGAATGGCCACACGTGGACCCCATCGGCCCGAATCTGCGGGGCGATGGTTGAAGCGGACTCAGCCCAATTGATTTTTGCGCCAGTTCGCATGCGAAGAACACCCTAATTGGGGAAATATTATGCCCGTTTGAATGGAAACTAGCAGAAACTCGGGTGACAGTCAATGCAGTTGTTGCACATTGAGGTGTTTGAGTGAAGGTCCGTTTCAGGTCCCCAGCTACGTTTGTGAGTGTACGAGGATGCCAGGGTAAGAGTCGGTTAAGTGATAGAAAATACTACGCGTGACACAAATGCAGTTGTCTAAACGGATTAACCTTGAGACACATGGTGGGGAAAACATCACGCAGGTGTCATATCCCATGTGAGAATATTTCCACCGCGCTCAACGGGAGCGCGGGCTCAAGGTCACATACGAGGACAATCATTTGTCGAGGTGGTCACAAGGAGTAAGACACGGATGAAGATCTCGCAATGTGCCCTCATCGTATGAGCCTCCGATTCCCTCCCGCACAGGGCCAAGAGGCACTTTTGAACCACAGTGCCTGGGAGATCCTCCAACCTCTAAGCGCTTGGCCGCTCAGAACCGCCACCTTTTTGCACATTATAGTTGGCCGGGATAAGCCCTTCGGCATCGGGCGGTTGGATAGCGTGCTCCAGCCCCTATTTCCCCGTTGGAGGATGTGACCCATGATACTTTTCCAACAAGAGATTTCATGATTTTTATAGAAGGCCCCCTAGAAACAGATTACAAAGGGTACACAGTGAGGATTAGCTCATCTTGGTAGCGGCTAGCTGAATACTGCGCATGCGGGGTTGCGGAGCGAGGCTTGATTGTGACAAGCCAAAAAAGCAGCGAGGGGGCGAGTTGGATGTCGTACCCAACCCACAACTATAGTTGGGCAATGCAAGGCATGATACTTTCCTAATAAGAACTTTCACGATTTTCATAGCAACTGTTGCTGGGCAAGTTTAATAAGATCCAAAGTGAGGGGCGGAATCCTAGGCCCAAACTTTCAGTTGAGTACTGCAGACGTGGGTTTAGGGGTCAAGCCTAATTGGCGAGAAACCACGAAGGGGGTATTCGCTTATGACCAGAAGGATTTTCCTGGCATGGTGGTTCCTGTGGGCGTCCATCGTCATGCTGGCATGGGTGGGGCCGGCTTCGGCACAGATGATTACTGGCGAAATTAGCGGTACCGTGCAAGATAGTTCGGGGGCCGTGATTCCGGACGCAACCATCACGGTTACCAATGAGGCTACAAGTGCCGTGCGCACGATTTCGAGCATGTCCAACGGAGAGTTTGTCGTCACTGCCTTGAGGCCTGGAAACTACCGCGTAAAAGTGGAAAAAGTTGGTTTCAAGGCTTACGAACAGAGTGCCATAGTCCTGAGTGCCAACCAGCGGTATGCTCTCGGGAACGTTCAACTTCAGGTCGGCCAGGTCACTCAGACTGTCGAGGTCGCTGCGCAACGAGAAGCGGTCAACACCGAGAACGCGGACACTACCGTGACGCTGTCGGATATTCAGGTTACCAACCTTGGAGTGAAGGGCCGAGACGTCATGCAACTCTTGCGCGTTCTTCCGGGTGTTACCACGCTAACGGTAGTGCCTTGGGGCGAAATCGGTGACAATGACCCTGCGGGGACTGGAGCGAACGGCGGCCAGTTCGGGAGCTTCACGCCCGCGGTGGGCGGCGCCCGCCTCTTCTGGAACACAGTCACCGTCGATGGACAGGTGGGTTCCAACCCGGACTTCCCGGGACTCTTCATGGCGGCCACGAGCATTGATGCCGTGGCGGAAGTCAAAGTCGTGTCGAACAATTATACGGCGGACTACGGTCGGAATCCTGGTTCGACCATTGCGTTGGTCACCAAGTCCGGCACCCAGGACTTCCACGGTACGGTGTATGGTTTCAAACGCCACGAAAAGTTGAACGCCAACGACTTCTTCAATAATCGTGACGGCTTGCAGAAACCGATCTACAGGTTCGGAACGTTTGGATTTGCCGTAGGCGGACCCGTTTACATTCCGAACCACTTCAATTCCAACAAGGACAAGCTGTTCTTCTTTTATTCCCAGGAAAACTGGAATGTCAGGTCGCCGGGGGACAGATGGCGTAACACAGTGCCCACAGCCGCCGAACGCAACGGAGACTTTTCACAAACGGTCTACCCCGGCTCCAGCCCCGCGGAACCGGTTGTCATTACAGACCCGACAACCGGAGCACCCTTCAACGGCAATATCATCCCGCCGGAACGAATCAACTCGCAAGGACAACTCCTGCTCAATCTCATGCCCTTGCCAAATTTAACTAATCCCAGCTTGCCGTACAATTATACATGGCAAGATAGCTGCGATATTCCCCGGCTTCTCCAGTCTTTGAAATTCGACATTCACGCTACCAGCAAGGATACCTTCACTCTCGGCGGGCGACGCTGGTGGGTTGATACGCGCGCTTACGGTTGCCGTGTCCTTGGCTATGCCCAGGGCTTTCCCATTTTCAAGCACCACTATAAGGAAACGACGGACACGCTTCTCCTTACCTGGACGCGCATCATCAACCCCACGGTGGTCAATGAATTCAACATCGGCGTCGTGGGCGAGAAAGAGTTAAGCCCCGCAACGAACCTGTTCGGCCGCACCGAAGCGACCTATTTTGATCCCATCGATCGCTCGAAAAGGGGCTTTACCCTCGGGCAACTTTACCCCGAGGCGAATCCTAACAACATCTTGCCTCAGGAGTACTTCAATTTCGTTCCAAATAATCCTGGCTTGGACGCTGAGCCTCGCCTTCCGGACAATCAAGGGTACCCGCGATTCAACCTCGGCGACAACCTCAGTTGGACGCGGCGCTCCCACACCTTCAAGTTCGGGGTTTATTGGGAGCGGAGTTGGGCGACTGACGGCCCCCACGCGAACTGTTTCGATGGTTGTTTCGATTTCAGCCATGACGTGAACAATCCGCTCGATAGCGGTTGGGACTTCTCTAACGCCCTGCTGGGCAACTTCCGATCCTACAGTGAGGCCAACAGCCGCAAATTCTATTTGATGAGGAGCGATCTGGTGGAGTGGTTCGGTCAAGACACCTGGAAAGCCAACCGGAAACTCACCCTCACTCTGGGCGGCCGCTTTTCATGGTTTACGCCCTGGCTGGTTAATAAGGGTTTGGGAGCGGAGTTTGTTGCTGACCGCTACGATCCCTCCCAGGTTCCGCCACTTTACCGGCCTGTGCAGGATCCGAACGGCGCCCCGGGCGAAGAGATCGCTCAAGACCCGGTCACAGGTCAGTACTTTCCTGCCGTTTACATCGGTGCCTTTACGGGACCCATGAATTTTCCCGGCATGGTGCAGAGTTCGGATAGTAGCTATCCGGCTGGTTTCCGCAAGCAGCATGGAGTGCAAGTTTCGCCGCGTTTCGGCTTCTCGTACGACCCGTTCGGAACGGGCAAAACAGCCATCCGGGGTGGCTTCGCAGTCATGAAAGAGGGGGCTCCTTCATACGGTACCTACACCTGGAGCATGGTAACCAATCCTCCTGTTCAACTCCAGCCGACCATCTTCTACGGCAACATGGACACGCTCCTCGATCGGCAGGGACTGTTGTTCCCGGTTGGCTCCAGTGCCATCGAACTGGAGGACAAGGTACCCAGCGTTTACCGTTACAGTTTGGGTGTCCAGCGGGATCTCGGCGCCCACGTCATAGCTGATGTATCCTATGTCGGCAATGTGGGCCGGCACCTAATTCAAAGTACAGATCTGAACGAAATCCCCTACGCGGCGCGCTTCCAAACTCAGAATATTGATCCCGTTACTGGCCTAGCCTATCCCGACGATTTCTTCCGCCCGATCCCAGGGTACGGAGGACTCGGATATCTTATGAACTCGGGGATCACCAACTACAATTCTCTCCAGATGGCCGTCAATCGACGGTTCGCGCGCGGAGTTTCCTGGGGTGTTTCCTATACCTGGTCTCACACCCTGAATACTGGAAGCAGTGAGGGAGATGGCGTGCCACGCTACCTACCATGGAGGGTCCGGTCCTATGGGGAAGCTAATTTCGACCAGACCCATATGTTGGTTGTGAACTACGTCTGGGACCTGCCGAAGCTGAGCAATCTCGTGCAAGGGAATGGATCGAAATTGTTCCTTGGTAGCGTTTTCGATAATTGGCAGTTCTCCGGAATCACTACAATGGCCAGTGGTCTGCCCCAAGGTATCGGCCTTGGGACTATCAGCGGGCTTGACCTGAGTGGCGGCGGTGACGGAACACGCGCCAACGTCATCGCCCGGCCTCGGGTTTCTCATGGCGATCGGACGTTCAACCGCTGGTTTAATACCGACGCTTTTGCCATGCCCAACGTTCCTTACCAGGACGGGTCTGGGAACTGGGTAATTGATCCGGGTAACGCATCGGTCTTTCCTCTCCGGGGACCGGGGCAAAACAACTGGGATATCACACTGATGAAGAGGTTCCCATTGAAGAGTGAAACACGTTCGCTTCAGTTCCGCTTTGAGTTTTACAATGCGTGGAACCACCCGCAGTATTCGGGACTTGACACTTTTGCGCTCTTCGATGACACTTCTCCGGGTAACCCGCAAGTGAATGGTGAATTCGGCCAAGTTGTCTCGACACGGCAGCCCCGTGTCATTCAACTTTCAGTCCGGCTTGATTTCTGATCGAAGTCGGAAAACCCTCAAGCCGGGCTGCCACGGCAGCCCGGCTTTTTCTTGTCCGGGAAAAACATCCGCCCAAAAACGTCTGTGATGATTTGAGCGGGCGAAAGCCCGGGCGTGGCATGGACTAGGAGAGGGGGGTAGTGATGAAGGCGGCAGTCTGGCACGGACGCCAGGATGTGCGGGTACAGAATGTTGGCGATCCGCCTCCGCCTCCGGCAGGCCAGGTACAGGTTGAAGTTGCTTGGTGTGGAATTTGCGGCACGGACCTTCATGAATACCTGGAAGGCCCCATTTACATTCCGGTAGACGCTCCGCACCCGTTGACAGGTGTCCGTGCGCCGGTTATTACCGGCCACGAGATGTCAGGGCGCGTGGTCGCAGTGGGCGAGGGTGTCGAGAACTTTGCCGTGGGAGATCGGGTGGCTGCATGCCCCATCATCGGTTGCCAGGTGTGCCGTTGGTGTAAGTCTGGGTCGATGGCCCAGTGCGACAAGGTTGCCTTCATGGGAACTTCGTGGACCGGCGGGGCCTTATCCGAGCGGCTAAACCTTTACGCCTACCAGTGTTACCACCTGCCGGATGCGCTCACAGACGAAGTGGCTGCCATGGTTGAGCCCTTTGCCTCCACGGCACGAGCGATAGTTAACGCCGGAGTTGGGCCCGAGGACAATGTAGCCATCGTGGGCCCCGGGCCCATCGGTCTGATGTCTCTGATGGCGACTGTTATATTCGGTTCCCAACAGGTGGTGGTGGTGGGGAAGTCCGACCGCAGGCTCGAGATTGCAAGACGATGTGGCGCCACAAGTATCATCGATTTGAGAAGCGACGATCCTCTCGCACGTACTCGGGAATTGACCAACGGGGATGGTTTCGACATCGTCATTGAGTGCGGGGGACAGCCTGATTCCGCATTGCTCGCAGGGCGCCTGGCACGCACGCGAGGACGCTTGGTCGTGATGGGCGTTTTTGATAAGCCTGCTCCTTTGGACCTCACAGACCTGGTCTTCCGCGAGAAAACGGTGCTCGGAAGCATGAGCGGATATGGTTACTTCGACCAATCCATTGCCATGATGACGGACCCGCGCTTCTACGGCGAAAGCCTGATTACCAGAAAGATTCATCTGGACGAACTCGTCGAGGGAGGGCTACGAGCCCTTCTCACCGAGAAAGGTAAACACGTCAAGATCATCACCTCACCAAACTGAAGAAAGGAGCAGCAACTTTTGCTTAGTGGTAGGTGGCGAGGGCCTGTCCAAACGATTGCGATTGTTCCGCGCAGGGCAAAGGCAAGCGGGCCTTGTTCAATCCAGGATTTCGAACGGCTAACTTCTTTCCGCTGGCCACTAGCCATTCTCCATTCGTCTTATGCATAGACGCGATCTTCTCAAGACCACGATGGGTTTTGCTGCAGCTTCCGCGCTTGCGGCAGTGCCCCACCAAACGCGATGGCTTCAGGAAGTTCCCGGATACGACCCTTCTCCGGCGCCGGCTCGAGGGCCGTTGCGAATCCTCGCTGAGAACCCTCGCTATTTCACCGATGGCAGTGGGAAAGCGGTTTTTCTTACGGGCTCGCACACGTGGGCAAACTTCCAGGATATTGGACTCCCGCCCATCCCTCGCTTTGACTATCGGGCCTACCTCGAAATGATGATCAAGCATAACCATAATTTCATGCGCTTCTGGCATTGGCTCCAGCCTGCCTACGCTCCTTGGACGAAGGATAAAATTCTTTTTGAACCGCTGCCGTACATCCGGACGGGCCCCGGTGCAGCAAAAGACGGACTTCCCAAGTTTGACCTTACTAAATTCAATCCGGCTTACTTCGAACGTATGCACTCCAGGATTGCCGAAGCACGCGACCGCGGGATCTATTGTGCAGTTCAACTTTTTCAGAGCTTCAGCGAGAGAAAGAAAGACGACTCTTGTGATCCCTGGGTTGCTCATCCCTACAACAGCTCCAACAACATCAACCACTTCGACGCTGAGAAGCCGGGCACCGGCACCGTAGACCTGCAGCGGTCCGACGTGCGCGAAATGCAGGCCAGGTACCTGCAGCGGATCATTGACACGGTCGCTGAACTTGACAACGTCCTCTATGAGGTGATTAACGAAGGCGGAAACAAGGATTGGGACTGGTGGGTGGTGGATTTCATGCACGAGCGCGAAGCAAAGAAAGGGAAGGTCCATCCCGTGGGTTTGACCGGCTGGAATGCTGAGACGCTGGACCAAATGCGAGCAAGCCCCGCGGAATGGATTTCCATTGGCGCAGATCAAGGCCAATTCTGGAAGACAGACCCTCCTGCCTGGGATGGAAAGAAGGTGAGCGTTTTGGACACAGACCACCTGTGGGGACACGGAGGCACCCCTTCTTGGGCATGGAAGAGTTTTTTGCGCGGACATAACACCTTACTCATGGATGCTTGGGACCCAATACCGGGTCGTCCGTGCGGCTTGCAGAATTGGGCCACGCGCCCAGGTTACCCAACACGCGATCTGAATCGCCGCTATGACTGGACATGGGAACCAGTGCGGAAGGCGATTGGCAATACCCGTACACTCGCCAAACGTGTGGATCTGGCAGCTATGACACCGCACGATGAAATTTCGTCTACAAAATATTGCCTTTCCCATCTAGGCGCCGAATACATCGTTTATGCCCCGGAGGGGGATGAATTCACATTAGATCTTTCCTCGGCTCCAGGCGAATTCATAGCCGAGTGGATGCACCCGGTGGAAGGAACGATCACTGCTGGCGGGATTGTGAAAGGTGGTCGGAGCCAAAACTTCGCGGTCCCCTTTTCAGGTGCGGCGACGCTTTACCTGCACAAGAGTTAGCCAGTCACATTGAGCCGGTGGCTTTAGATAGACCACGGCGGGAAATCACGCTCGTCGGTGCGACCTGTTAACTATGCCTACCGTGCTAACGCGACTATGGCGGAGCGACGTATGGGTGGGAGATAGAGGACATTAAACGCTCTCTAGAGCTCAGGGAGGAAAGGAATGAAAACCTGCGATTTCCGTTCAAACTTTCGAGGGGCGTTGGCATTGGCGGTGCTAGTGGGAGTGGGATCGGTTTGTACTGCTTTCGCTTCGCCGGCTGATATCACGTTTTCGCAAAGTGCCGCAACAGTTGAAGCCTACGATTTCGTCGAAGTTACGCTAAGAGTTGTCTCCCCGGATGCTGGAAATCCCTTCACCGATGTTACAGTGCAAGGGCGGTTCGGTAAGACAGGTGAAAGCAAACAGCTTCTGGTTGATGGCTTCTGCGATTCGACTGATGGCTCCATCTTCCGCGTTCGGTTCATGCCTGCGGCACCCGGCGAATACACCTACACGTTGAATTACAAACAGGGAAGTTTCGAGAGAAGACATCAGGGCAGTTTTCGAGCCACGGATGGACATCGGCGAGGGCCAATACGAGTGGATCCCCAATATCCCTGGCACTTCATTTGGGAGGGAACTGGCAAGCACTACTTTTTTAATGGGACCACGGCATTCTGGCTCATGGGTTGGCGGGATGAGCGGACTATCTACTCCACCATCGAAAGGCTGCACAACCTTAAGATCAATCGCATTCGCGTGTTGCTTGCCGGATGCGCGAATATCTACTGGGGCGAGCCGGTCATGACGGGCGAGAATTTTACTTACGCGCTCCGTCCTTGGCTCGCACAGGACCCGGAGAGCTGGGAGCATCCGGACATTGATTACACCCACTTCAATATACCTTACTGGCAAAAGTATGAGCGCATGCTGCGTTTTGCGCGAGATCGCGACGTGATCATCTCGGTCATACAGGATATCTCCACCCATCACGCGCAGCCTACGGCCTACAGCGATGACGAACGGCATTACCTTCGCTACATGGTGGCCCGTCTTTCCGCCTTCTCCAATATCACCTACGACCTGGGCGATGACATGGACAGCTTCCGCGACGAGAAATGGGTCCACGCGACGGGAACGTTGATTGAGAGCTGGGATGCTTACAAGCACCTGGCCACCAGCCATCCCGTGCGCCGCAAGAATCAAGACCGCGCATCCGACTGGTTTGGATTCACTTCCATTCAGAACTGGACGCACAAGCAGCATGCTCTGATGCTTGAAGAGCGAGAAATTCAACAGAAGACCGGCCGCATCATCCCGCAGGCGAATGAAGAGTACGGCTACGAAGACCATTATCCGCACTGGGCTCCCGCGCCGCCGCTCGAATCCGCAGACACGCTGCGCCAATTGGCCTGGGATATCGCGATGGCCGGTGCATATGGGACGGCTGGCGAAAGCGCGCGTCGTGGAACAAATATCTGGCCGGATTCCGGCGGTGGCTGGATCAACGGGCGCGGTGACGACACGATGGTCATGCTGAAAGGCTACGAACACATGGTGGATTTCTTCACCAGCTTTGAATGGTGGAAGACTGATCCGCATGATGAACTCGTCAGCAAACCGGCCTATTGCCTGGCAAAGCCCGGGGAGATCTATGCGGTGTACATCCCGGTTCGTCCGCTGTGTGTTAACGTGGAGCACTTCGGATACGAAGGCGAATGCGGTGATATCACAATACAACTCGAGCCGGGGACCTATAGCGCCAGGTGGTTCAGCGCGACAACCGGAGAAATTGTGCCGCTGCCTCCCGTTCAAGGTCCCTCGTGGAAGATTCCTGATCCCCCAGGATGGCTTGACTGGGCGCTGCTGCTGGAAAGGGCCAAGTAGCAATCAGGTCCACAGTCCGGAAGTGCTGGTGGCCAGAGGGATGGATATGGACGTTATTGTCCTTGGCCATCTTGGGCAATTCAGACTTGGCTGGCGTGAAGTGTTCCTTGCATGGGAGCGCGGCTATGCATAAGGACTTCAGGTTGGAAAATCACCCAATTCTGCGGAGATCATTTGCCACGCTATTTTTTTGGTGTGCTGTGCTGTTGTGGCTCCCTCCTGTTGCGTTGGGCGCGCCGCCTGCTCCTACCGGCGGCCCCATAGCGATCCATCCGGAAAATCCACACTATTACATCTACGGTGGCCAGCCGTTGATACTGATCACCTCCGCTGAGCATTACGGGGCCATGATCAACAAGGATTTCGACTACGTTGCGTACTTCGACGCGTTAAAATCCTTCGGATTGAATTACACGCGAATCTACCCCGGTGCAATGTTTGAGCCGCAGGGGAAATTTCTTCCCGGCAATACCCTGGGGCCAAGGCCGTGGAGCCTTATCGTGCCCTGGGCGCGAAGCGACCAACCTGGCTACCTGTTTTGCGGAAACAAATTCGATCTCGATCGGTGGAACGATGAATATTTCGCGCGATTGAAGGATTTCATCGCGAAGGCGGGGGAGCGGGGAATCATTGTGGAAATCTGTTTCTTTAACTCCCAGTACTCCGATACCTGGCCGCTCTCTCCCCTCTACCATGAGAACAACATTCAGGGCGTGGGCAAATGCTCGTTCGTTGACGCCCAGACGCTCAAATGTCCGGATGTGGTCGCGCGCGAAGCCGACTATGTGCGGAAAATCATTCGGGAGGTCAACGAATTTGACAACGTGATCCTCGAGATATGCGATGAGCCGGCACTGTTTACCCCGTTTAACGAGGCTGGCGCGTGGGTAGGGCACTTGATAGAAGTCGCTGCCGAAGCGGAAAAGAATCTCCCTAAGAAGCACCTCATTGCTCAGGAGGTGGAGGGGCCCGTGGGAGGCCCGATTGACTTCGCGGGCGATCCTGACCTGGCGGTTATCGTTGGACAATACGTGCAGGCGGGCGGGATGGACCAAATGGGAGGTATTAAGGCTCTCGACCTTGAGTACCAGCACAACAAGCCGATCGAGATGAACGAAACCTACTATTATCCGCTCGACTATGAGGACGACAAGATTGCGGACTCCCGCGTCGAAGCCTGGGAATTTCTGGTTGGCGGCGGTGCGAGCTTTAACCAGTTGAACGGTTTGTACACGGCCGAGAACCCGACGGGTAACACGGCGGACAATCTCCGACTCCTCGCCGGACTTAAGATTCTGAAGGATTTCATCTACAGCTTTGACTTCATCAGGATGAAACAGGACAGGAATTTCACAGTCAAAGGAGCTTCTTCGAACGCCATTTGCCGCGGCATCAGCGAGCCGGGCAAGCAGTATGCATTCTATTTGCACCATAGCGTAGTGATGGGCCGCGGGCATGGATATCGGGCGATCCTTGGTTCGTACGTCGAACATCTTGAGATTGACCTGCCCGCAGGGCCGTACAAGTTGGATTGGGTGGATCCTGCGACCGGCTCCGTTGTGGCTTCCGAAGCCATCCAGCATAAGGGAGGAAAACGGGACTTTATTACACCCTCACACTCAGTGGACATTGCACTGCGCATCAAGGGCAAATGAGAGAGCTGTCAGCCACGTCGGGGTCTGCAACGCCCATCGCGCTCGGTGTGTTCCTGAGAGGTGCGCGTTGAGAAGGTCCCCAACCAAAGGAAAGGAGTTTCACACCATGTCGATGCGTATGGGTTTCCTGGCTTTTGTGCTGGCCTTATCTCTTTGCTCGGGGTTTGGCGAACCGATCAAGGTGCATCCCGATAATCCTCATTATTACCTTTTCAACGGGCAGCCGACAGTTCTGATCACTTCCGCCGAACATTATGGGGCCGTGGTCAACAAGGCATTCGACTACGTGACTTACTTCGATACACTTCATTCCTATGGCCTGAACTATACGCGTATCTATCCTGGTTTCTTGTTTGAGCCAATCGGGAAGTTTGGTAATGGGAATACGCTCGGGGTCAAGCCGGCGGACCTTGTCCTGCCTTGGGGCCGCAGCAATGTGCCCGGCTATGCGCTGGGTGGTAATAAATTCGATCTGGAAAGCTGGAATCCAGAATATTTCCAGCGATTGAAGGATTTTATTGCTCAGGCTGGCGCGATGGGTGTTGTGGTGGAAATCTGCTTCTTTAATGCGCAGTATTCGGATACCTGGCCTATCTCGCCTTTATATTACGAGAACAATATACAAGGTGGCGACAAGTACGCGTTTCAGGATGCCCAAACTTTGCGGCATCCCGATTTAGTGCAACACGAGGCAGCATACGTAAGAAAGATCACACAAGAGGTTAACGCCTACGACAACGTTGTGCTCGAAATCTGCGATGAGGCCCCTGACATCGGAAATCCTCCCACCCCGTTTGACGAAGCAGCCCAATGGGTCAAGCATATGGTAAAAGTGGTGAAGGAGACGGAGGCTAGTCTCCCCAAGAAGCATCTCATCGCGCAGCAAATGGAAGGTCCGCCTGGCGGGGCGTTTGATTTCGTGGGATACCCGGACGTCTCGATCATTGTGACCCAATACGTGTGGGATGCGGGATTCCAGATGGGTGGAATGAAGGCGCTCGATTACTTGTACGGGCGTAACAAGCCGATCGAGTTCAATGAAACCGCCTACTATCCCTTCTGGTATAAGGGTGATAAAGTTGCGGATTCGCGGGTCGAGGCCTGGGAGTTCATAGTAGGAGGAGGTGCAAGCTTCAATCAACTCAACGGGGTCTACACAGTGGGGGACTCGGCAGGGAAAACCCCGGACAACGAACAAATCCTTACCGCCCTCTCCAGCCTTCGAGCGTTCATTCACAGCTTTGACTTTCTCAAGATGCGTCCGGATATCAGCTTCGTGCGCGATGGGATTCCTCCTGGAACGTACTGCCGGGGCATGAGCGAGGCTGGCAGCCAATATGCCTTGTACCATCACCATAGCACCGGCGGGTATGGCAGCGTGTATACTGTGAGCCCGGGAGACTACACAGAAGACTTAGTTCTCAATTTACCCACGGGCAACTACAAAATCGATTGGGTAGAACCTGCCACAGGGACGGTGCTTCGAACCGAGACTGTTAATCACCCGGCGGGCATGCTGAAGAGCACTACGCCGAAGCACGCTGTAGATATCGCTTTGCGCATTAAACGAATCTGAGATGTAAAATGGCTTACGGCTGTGTTAACCCCGGGTTGTGGTAACCGGCAGCCCTCCAGGTCTGTCAGACTCCACGCAGAGCTATCATATATGGCCGGATAGGGAATCAGGAGTTGAAGGGTTCTGCGATATTTCGCCTTTTAGCTATCGTCGGGCTTGCCGCTGTAGTAGCCCTCGCGCAGAATCCCACCCAGAGGGCTCAAGAATTCTTCGCGCAAGGAGTCGAGCGACAACGCAAGGGCGACCTGGCTGGTGCGAGGCAAGCCTATGAGGAGGCGCACCGCCTGGCGCCGCGACGTGTGGATGTGCTTTCCAATTTGGGCCTTGTATTTTCCCAATTGGGGGAACAGGTTCGGGCGATCCAATGCTTTCACGATGCGCTCAAAATAGACCCCAATCAACCGATTGTTCGTTTTAACCTGGGCCTTGCCTACATGCAAACCGGGCGATTTGAGCCTGCGCAGGTTGAGTTTGACCGCGTGGTTAAGGCCCAGCCAACCAATCTCGCCGCCCACCACCTCCGTGGCCTTTGCCTTCTCAAACTCGGCCGTCTGGAGGAGGGAATTGAAGAGCTGGAGCACGTGCGTCACGCCAAGCCTGAAGACTCAGACTTGGCTTGCACACTGGCGTCTGTATACATCAAGCTCAACCAGTTGGAAAAGGCTGAACCGATCGTCCACGACTTGGAGAAGCTGGACTCTGCGGAGGCACATTTCATTGTTGGATCGTATTATCTGGAAAAGCTGGACCACCGGCGCGCGGTTAAGGAACTTACCCGGACTCTGGAGCAGAACCCCAGGTTTCCAGATGCACACGCCCAGCTTGCCTACGCCTATTTCTTTGAATTCAAGTGGGACCTTTCCGTCAAGATGTGTGAAGAGGAACTTGCCATAGACCCTGATGACGACAACGCAGTCAAGCTGCTGGGCTCGCTCTACAGGCAACGGGGACGATTGGACGAAGCAGAAGCCTTGCTCGATAAGGCGGCCCGCCAGAACCCCAACGATTACGAAATCCTGTATCAGATTGGCCTCCTAGACGTCGCAAAGGACGATTATTCCAGGGCAGTTGATGTCCTCGAAAAAGTCACCCAATTGAATCCTGATTTTCCGCCAGCCCACATTACGCTTGTCCGGACTTATGGCAAGTTGAAGCGGTCTGCTGATGCCCAGCGCGAGCAAGCGATTGTGAACCGATTGAATGCCGAGAGGAAGAACCAGCCAACCGTGCGTGACAAAGCTCTCTACGATGCTTTCAAGGTTCCCGAGCAATCACGCTGAGTCGGTTTACGTTCTCGATCCCAATGGGCATCGGGGAAGGCCGCGTCCACTTGAGGACGCTACTTGGAGTTGGTTGGCGCCATAACTTTTCTGCCCAGGGGCTGGGCGACGTACTGGCCAAGCAGCCGAGCCTTGGCAAGTTCTTCTTCCGCACCGGGGTCACCCATTTTGCGCAGCAAAATTCCCAGTCCGTAGTGACCCATCACAAAATCAGGACGCAGGCGAATGGCAGTCCGGAAAGCGGTGACGGCTTTACTGTCTTCCCCCATCCTTGCCAGAACGACACCCTGGTTGTATGCGGCCATGAAAAAGGAAGGGTCGATAGCCAGGGCTTCTTCAAAGGCTGCCAAAGCATCGTTCAGGTTCCCCTCGGCAGCGTCTTTCATGCCCTCGGCATTCAAGGCATTAGCTTTCCCGGTCTGGCTCTTTGCCTGCTCGAGCGCTTCAACTTTTGCGAAATAGGGCTTCGCTTCTTCATTTCTTCCCTGAGACCGGAGGAGCAAGGCGAGACCATAAATTGTCTCGGAATTACCCGGCTGTAAGTGCAGGGCTTCCCGAAATGCCTTCTCAGCCTTCTGGGGGGCATTCTCACGCTGGTAGACCTTCCCAAGTTCAGCGAGCGCCTCGGCAAGCTCTGGACGCAGTTGGAGGGCCTCCTGGAATAGCTTCTCGGCGCCACGCAGGTCCCCCTTCTCAAGATCGATCTTCCCCAGTTCCAGATAAGAAAAAGGGTCATGGGGATTCATGGATAGGGCTATTCGAAATTCTTCGGTGGCGTGGACAAGGTCGTGTTGCTTCGACAAAGCCAATCCAATGCCGTAGTGTGCCGCACTCAGCTTGGGATTTAGTTCCACAGCCTTCCGGAAGGATGTAATAGCCTGGGGAAATTCATTAACGTCCAGTTGAGTCTTGCCTAACAGGATATAGAGATCAGCATTAGCTGGCGCCAGGCGAATAGCCTGGTTTAATTGCTCAGCAGCAGCAGGAGCGTCGCCTTCTTGTGCCATGATTGAGCTCAGGTCGACCCTTGCGTCAATGTCCTCGGGCCTCTGCCGGAGCACTTCCAGGAATTCGTCGATGGCTTCGGGGAAGTGCTCCCTACCGAGCCGGCTCAACGCCACGCCCAATGCGTAATGGGCATCCACAAAGTCCGGATTGCGTTCGACGATCGCCCGGAAGATTTCCGTAGCCTCCCCAATTTTTCCCTGCCGGAGGAGCGCCAACCCGGACTGATACTGATCATCCTCGGTTTGCCCGGAAACCAAGCGGACCGGCAGACCAGGATTGTGCGGAAAGGTAAGGCTTTGTATTTCGAGATTGTGTGTGCCGGGTTGGGGGCTCGAATCTTGATTAACCGGTTTCTCCTGAGTTCCTGACCTTGAGTGCCGAAGCCCGGCTTGCGAGTTTGTCTCGACAATCCGAAGTACTTGATCGGGTTGGAGGTTTTCGAGACGCTGGATCACTCCGCTCGGCCAGTGAATGCTAATCGCCCGGATGCCTGTCTCCTCGCCAAGGCCGAAGGTCACGCGGCGGTCGTTCGCAGAGGCGTAACTTCCGGCAGTGCTTACGGTCCGGTACTGAACTTTACCGTCCCCAGTGGTGAGCCTGATACGCGCCCCGATTGCGTCGCGGTTGCTCCGGGTTCCCTGGAGGAGCAGTTCAATCCAGTGATGCCGGCCTCCACTCTCGTTACGGAGCAGGTGGGCGGGGGACGCGTAATCGGAGACCACAATGTCGATACGGCCATCGTTGAACAGGTCGCCGAAAGTTGCACCTCTGGCGGCCCAGGGATGGCGTAAGGCCTCACCGGCTTCTGCCGTGATGTCCAGGACCTTTCCGTTCTGGTACTTTAACAGCAACGGCTTTTCGAGGTAACGCAGGTTGGGTTGTGTCAACTCGATATTATCCATGACGTGGCTCGTTGCGATGAAGACCTCGTTGTTGCCGTCATTGTCGCAGTCGAAGGCGTGGATTCCCCATCCGCCGAAAGAGCGTGAAAGTTCTGCCAGCCCGGTCGTCACGCTTCGATAGTCAAAGGTTCCGTCGCCATTGTTGTGGAAAAAGGCGAAAAACTCATAGGGCAAAGCGGTGGTAAGGATGTCAGGGAATCCATCGTTTTCAATATCTACGAAGTCTGTTCCCATCCCGGAAAAAGTGCTTCCGTCTTCGGTGTAACCGACCCCCGCCATGGCCGCCACTTCTGTAAAGGTCCCGTCACCATTGTTGCGAAAAAGGAACTGGGGGTAAGCGTCGTTGGCAACATAGATGTCCATACTCCCATCGTTGTTGTAGTCGCCGAAAGAGACCCCCAGCCCATAGCCTTTGCTTTGTCCGATACGGCTGGAGAGGGTCACGTCGGTAAATGTTCCGTCGTGATTGTTATGAAAGAGGTAATTCGATATGGAGGGAAATTCCTTGGGATGACAGTAGGCCCTGCCCCCCGGTATGTTGACACCACATACCTTGGCTCCGGTAGAGAAGTCCCATTCCAGGTAGCGCGTCACAAAGAGGTCGAGATATCCGTCATTGTCATAGTCGAGGAAGCCGGCGCTCATGCTCCAGCCTTCGGTCTTGATGCCGCTCCGCGCTGTCACATCCATGAAGGTTCCGTCACCGTTGTTATGGTAGAGAATGCATTGCCCGAAGTTGGTGACGAAAATGTCAGGGAAGCCGTCGTTATCATAATCACCTACAGCCACGCCCATGCCGTAGCCCCGGCCTTTGACGCCCGCCTTTTCTGTTACGTCGGTAAAGGTCCCGTCGTGGTTATTCCGGAATAGCCTGTTCCAATATTCAGGAGCAGATTTGTCGGGCGGCTGGTCGTCGGGCTGGGGGTTCTTTAAGGCCGCCCCATTGACGAAAAAGACGTCCGGCCACCCATCACCGTCATAATCAAGGATGGCCACTCCTCCACCCATCGTCTCGATCAGATACTTGTTCGGAGTAGGCGAATTGCGATACCGAAAATGCAATCCAGCCGCCGCCTGAACTTCGGCGAACTTCGCCGTCTCAGCTTTGGGTTGGGAAAAAGACGGGGCGGATGCCACGACTGCAACTGCCATGCAACATGCAAGGAGGAATGTGAGCACCCTGACCCTTGTTCTGGGCTGAAATTCCGGGAGGCCCCGCATACGGCTTTTCAGTGTACCATACCAAAGAGGAGTAGCGGACGGTCAGCGCGAAGGGGTGTTCCGCACGGCTCCGCGCTGGGATGTGAAACCAGCCTGCCCTCCGCATAAGGAATGCTATGGGCCATTTCTTCGCGCGGAAAAAACCTCATCAGCGGCACGATCGAACTCGATTCCGCATTGTCCTCACCTCTGCCGTTGTGTTTCTGGCGTTGACGCTGCCCCCCGATTCGGTAGGTGCAGCAACCTCCTTCGGACAAGCGGGTGCGAGTCCAGGCAGTGCTGATAAAGAACTCAGTGAGATCGACACTCTCATCGATACAAATCACCTACAAGAAGCGCAGGAACTATTACAGAAGGAAATCCACGCACGGGGTGAAAGCTACGAGATACTGTTCCGCGAGGCTAAGCTCTTTTTCCGGGAAAAAAAATACCGCGATTCGCTGTCAGTTCTCAGGCGCTGCCTGGCACTGACCCAGGAAGACCCCGAGGCCTACAAACTGGTGGCTTCCAACGCCATTCTGATAGGCAGAATGGATATTGCCGAGACGGCCTTGAACACCGCAGCCAAGTTGGCGCCCGACGACTTTCTGGTGTTCTTCAATCTCGGTGCTCTTTATTACACTGACAGCCGATTTTCGCAGGCCCAGCCCCCACTGGAGAAATCCCTAAAGCTCAATCCCGACTACGTTCCCGCGCGGCTCTTTCTCGGGTTAACTTTGGAAGAACTTGGCCAGGAGCGGGAGGCAATCGAGTGTTACCATCTCGCGATTAAAACCGCGGAGACTTCGGGATTCAAAGGAGAGCAGCCATATCTCTACCTGGGAAGACTCCTGTATCGCGAGAATCGAATGGACGAAAGCCTCCCCTATCTTCAGAAGGCCGTGAAAGCCAACCCACAATCTTGCGAGGCCCTCTGCCTGCTGGCGAGAGTGCACATGTACCGGTCGCGTGATGCGGAGGCAATGGAGGCCCTTAACCAATGCCTCCGGGCCGACCCACAATATCCCGAGTCCCACTACCTGCTGAGTCGTATCTATGTAAAGCAGGGGAAGACCGACGATGCCGCAAAAGAGCTTTCCATGTTTCAACAACTAAAGAGAGTTGAGCGCAACGAGAAAGATCCCCGTAAGAACCAGCGTGCGATGCCGTGAGATTAACTCTTGCCGTCTCTGTACCTCCGACGTGCACAGTTCTCTACTCCGTTCATTCTTCTAAAGGACCCAAGCTGCACAAGCGGTAGGCAGTCGCCCCAGCCATGCTCTTTCTTGCGAGGGGTTGTTTACTTCAAGTCGTAGTTCAGCCTGGGCACAACACCACAAACATCCCGCTTGAGAAGACCCGAAGCGTAAGGGTTAGCCCAATGTGGTCCTGAAGTTTGTCGTAATAGAACGGGGGATGTATGGCTGCCTGCTAAGCACTTTGGCATCGCGCCGTCTAATCATGCTCGGTTTTTCTGCTGGTCGCAACGCAACCCTCTGGAATGATTTTATTCGGCCCCGATATTCCCTACGCCGTCCGAGGTTGTGTGCAGTGAATCCTCTTACTGTTTACTTGGTACCAAAAACTTCGGTCTGGTCATGCTAGAACTTGTTCTTATGGCGCCGAGCTAACAACGAGGGAACTTACCTTAGGAGGACCGGTCACGTCCACTTTTCCAGACGGAATTTTCTCGTCAGAACTGAGGAACTCGAGACAAGATCGAAATCACATGATCCCGTAGTTTAAATATTTTAGGTTGGTGGACCTGGAGGGGTTCGAACCCTCGACCTCATGACTGCCAGTCATGCGCGCTCCCAACTGCGCCACAGGCCCAGTTTGGCTCGGAAATATGAGTCCTTTTCCTTGTAGCATGCGCGGAGCGAAGGTGTCAACGAATTGAACCCGTCCATCGGATAGATGACAATTGGCCCACCTATTCAGATTGAGAATTGGCCGGGTGCGCCGTCCGGAGTGAATTAGAGAATAATCCGGCGACGACAAAGGGTGCTCCGAGCAAGTTCCCATGCCGGGCGCCCACGGACCTACCGACGGCGCTGTTACAGATTTTCCTCTTCCTGGAGGCGGTGGAATAAGGCAACCGAGACACAGGACACATTCCCCCTGGGCCGCTCTTGGACCAAGAAACCGTAGATGTACAACCAAGGGAAAAAGTGCTAGAGTACTCCCCCGGGTAGTCACAGAGAACATCACCGGGTCGCCCTGCCGGCATGCCGCAGTGGAGCCGCCTTTATGGCGCACAACGATAACCTCACAACTTATGCCGCGCTTGGGTTTGGCTTTGGTCTTTACACCTTCTACAAAGGATTCCGCCGGTATCGAAATTACCTGCTGATCGCAGACACACCCGAGATCCCCATCCGGAGTGTCTCCATGGGCTTTGTGCAGGTGTATGGAAAGGCTCAGGGGGAAAAGACAATTCCATCTCCCGTCAGCCACACTCCATGCTTTGCTTACAAGGTTGTTATTGAGCGCTGGAAGACCAATTCCGATGGCCGTGGGGGCCACTGGAGTCATCATCGGACCGACCTCGACGGCGTGGGCTTTTACCTTACCGACACAACCGGAAAGGTGCTGATTGACGCGCAAGGAGCCGAATTCGATCTGCCCCGATCCGCTCGCTGCGAAGCAGGGTCTGGGAGAATCGGTGGCACGGGGGTTGCAGCCACCCAGGAGGAACTGCTGCAATATGTTACGCAGGCGGACGCCCACTGGACCGGAGGATTGTTCGAACACGGATTGAAGGCCGTGGGGCCGATGCAGGACTCCAGAAAGGAGCAAACGCGCCAGGGGTTGATGGAAGTATTCCAGCATGCCCCGGGCTCTCCGGAGTTCCTGACCGGGATGATGACCATGATGGCGCCCAGGATCAAACGCCAACTGGAATCGATGGGCCCGCAGTCCGACCCCAACCATGAAATGGCCCGGCAAAACGCCCTCCAGGCGCTCCAACATCCTCCCGGCAGTCCGGAATTCATGGAAGGCCTGCGACGCGCCGAACAAATGGCAGTCAAGCCGGGCGAAACCAATCCCTTCGACGCCCTCACAAGAACGTTGGGCGGCGCCAGAGGACCGGCCTCCGGCCTGTTCAACGCCGCGAGCGGCCGGTATCGGTTCACGGAATATTTGATCGTCCCTGACAGCAGCTATGACATCAGCGGCACTTGCGTGGAAAATCCACACCCGAAGGACGCGAACGACCACAACATGATCGTCAGGGGCACACACGAAAAGGAGTTTCTGATCTCGTCCAAGACGGAAAAGCAGTTGGAAAGCAGCTTGAGGTGGCGCGCCTTTCTGATGGTCCTTGGCGGCGCGATCCTGTCGGTCGTCTGCATGGCCGTTTTGCTAGGCAAACTCGGGCTGCTGTGAAAGCCACGGTTCTACGTGGGCAACCGTTCCTCGCCGATCCGTTGAAAGTCTCCGTGGCCTGGTACGTTTGATGGTATAATAACTTGACGCTTAACACCACGGTTGTGTGGTGCGATTGCTCCGATTGATTGCGTATCTGATCTGAGAAGTCCCGCCTTGAGTTTCCTCCGTATGTTTTTAGCGTAAATCAATGTGCTCTGGCCTGGCCAGTTTGCGCGTACGCAGGTTCAATTTGCGCGCAGCGGCCGTTGATGCCAGAAAGAGAGAAGATTAGACTCGTGCAGAATTTTGCAGAACTACAGATTTCAAACTACACAAAGGACCGTTTGTCTCGGGCTGGTTATTCAACACCCACCCCGATTCAGGCTGCGGCCATCCCGCAGGCGCTCGAGGGCAAGGATGTGCTTGCCACAGCGCAGACCGGGACCGGAAAAACGCTGGCTTTCCTGGTTCCCATCATGGAGGACCTGTTGAAGCAGAAGACGCCCGGACTCGCGGCGCTCGTCCTTGTCCCGACCCGCGAACTTGCCATGCAGGTCGCAGAACAGTATGACCGGTTGCGAGGCAAACAACTTCCCGTCGCGGCCATCATTGTGGGCGGATTATCTGAAGGACAACAACTCGCCGCCCTCCGCAAAGGAGCTCGCCTCGTAGTCGCCACGCCGGGCCGCCTGGAAGATTTCATCACCCGCAAGCTGATCAGTTTTCGGGAGCTCAGGATGTTGGTACTTGATGAAGCCGACCGCATGCTCGACATGGGGTTCCTTCCTGCCATTCGCAGGATTGTGGCCACCCTTCCAAGGGAACGCCGGACGCTCTTCTTTTCCGCAACTCTCGAGGCGTCAGCGGCCCGTCTGGTGGAAGACTACCTGAAGAACCCCGTGCGGCTTGCCTTTGGGTCGGTCTTGAAACCCTCGGAAAACGTACATGTCCAGGCGCTGGAAGTTTCCCATCACCGCAAGCAGGAGGTGTTGCAGCAGCTGCTAACCCAGGAGACAGGGCGTTGTCTTGTTTTTGCCCGGACCAAGCGCGGCACCGAGCGCCTGGCGAGGACGCTGAATCGCAACGGTTTTACCGCTGCAATGATTCACGGTGACCGCTCGCAATCGCAGCGGAACGCCGCACTGGCAGGGTTCCAGAAGGGGCGATATCGCGTCCTTGTGGCCACAGACCTTGCTTCCCGCGGTATTCACGTTCAGGATATCGCGCACGTCATCAATTACGACCTCCCCGATATCGCCGAAAACTTCATTCACCGCGTGGGAAGGACCGGTCGCGCTGGACGCCGGGGTGTCGCTTCCACACTCTTTTCAACCGATCAGCGGACTGATTTGTTTCTGCTGGAGCGGGCGTTAGGTATTCAGATGGAGCGCGCGCAGGCGGGAACGGACCTGTCCCAAAAGCATGACCGCCCCAGGCCCAACAAGGACCATACAACCCCGCCACCCAAATCCCGGCTGACTCCCCTTCCGGGAGAAGTGCTGCAGGCCCAGATGTAGCATTCCGCCAATGGCGCCGGGTCCCGGCCCGGCGCTGTGGATATGGGCCATCTTTTCCTGGACCATAGCGAAACCGTGGCATTTCTACGAGGGTCATTCATCGGCCGCCTGGCTATAGCGCGTGTATGCCCGTATCGACTTGCTTGAATTCGAGAGCCATCGAAGTGTAGCTTAAAGAGGCAACTAATCTGACTGAGGGAATCTCGATGCTCGATTTAGGTTTTGTTCGAAGTCATCTCACCCTGGTTCGCGAAAAGATGAAAGACCGCGGAATAGCGGGAATCCTGACAGACTTTGAATCCCTCGACGCGGAGCGCCGCAAGCTGCTTTCTGAAGCAGAGGGCTTGAAGGCCCAACGCAACATTGTATCCGACGAAATTGCTGCTCTTAAAAAACAGAAGCAGGACGCCTCCAGCCTGATTGCCCAGATGAAGCAGGTAAGTGTCAACATTCAGCAGCTTGATGAGCAGGCCAAGGCTGCGGACGAGAAGCTGCGTGATCTGTTGCGCAAAGTCCCGAATATTCCCCACGAGACCGTCCCCATTGGGCGAGGCTCAGAGGACAATCAGGAAATCCGGCGATGGGGAGAGCCCCGCAAGTTTGACTTCGAGCCCAAGGCGCACTGGGACCTGGGCCCGGCGCTTGGCATCCTCGATTTCGAGCGTGCGGCCAAGATTGCGGGGGCGCGTTTTGCCGTTTATTACGGAGTGGGCGCAAAGCTGGAGCGGGCGCTGGCCCAGTTCATGTTGGATGTTCATACCCGCGAACACGGCTACACCGAGGTTTTACCGCCATTCATCGTGAATTCAGACAGCTTGTTTGGCACCGGGCAGTTGCCGAAGTTCGCGGAAGACTCATTCAAGCTGGAGGGAACGGATTACTGGCTGATTCCTACCTCGGAAGTTCCGGTCACCAACCTTTTTCGGGATGAAGTGCTGGAGGCTGAAAATCTCCCCGTCAAGTATTGCGCCTGGACCGCCTGTTTCCGCAGCGAAGCTGGCTCCTACGGGAAGGATACGCGCGGCATCATCCGCCAGCACCAATTCCAGAAAGTCGAACTCGTCAAGTTCGCCCTGCCCGACAACTCGTACGACGAGCTCGAATCCCTCACCCGCAACGCGGAGGCCGTTCTTCAGCGCTTGGGACTGCCCTACCGCGTTGTCGCATTATCAACGGGTGATCTTGGCTTCAGTTCGGCCAAGACGTACGACCTGGAGGTCTGGCTTCCATCAAGCCAGGAATATAAAGAGATTTCCTCCTGCTCAAACTGCGAGTCTTTCCAGGCGCGACGCGCCAACCTGCGTTTCCGGCGTGGGAAAGGCGGAAAGGCAGAACTGCTCCACACCTTGAACGGAAGCGGCCTGGCAGTAGGGCGCACCTGGCTGGCAGTACTGGAGAACTATCAGCAGGAAGACGGTTCCGTCGTTGTCCCCGAGGCTTTAAGGCCCTATCTGGACGGCCTCGAACGAATCACCCAGCGAATATGACCCAGCCCATCTAGATTTTCTGGCCGTCAGGGAGACTTCAATCAGCGCACCGGTGGATGCTTCTTGTGGGCAGTACGGATAGGTTCCGGCATGTATCTGTGGAACTTGCCGGGTTCATGCTGGTGTTCAAACTGGATGGTGGTGTGAGTAATGCCGAAATCACTTGCCACGATTTTACGGATCTGGTGGGCGATCTTTTCGCTCTCCGAAGTTGCCATATCCAGGATGAGAACGTGGCATGACATGGCGTGAGTTTCCGATCCCAGGCTCCACACGTGGACGTCATGTACCTCGCGGACCCCGGAGACCCGCAAGACTGACTTCGCAATGCCGTCCAGAGTCATTCCTTTAGGGAGGCTTTCCAGCAGAATGTTTGAAGATTCCGTGATGATGCCCAGGGCTCCCCAGAAAATCATCCCGGCAATCAGGAATGCCAGCAGCGGATCGATCAGCGGTTGGCCTGTGTAGCGGATCAGAAACGCCCCGGCAATGATCCCCACGTTGGAAAGCGCATCACCCAGGTAGTGGACAAAAACCGCGCGCAGGTTCAGGTCCCGGCGCTCCCTCGCCAGGCCCAAAGTGACGCCTGAATTGATCACCAGCGCTACGATTCCCACAACCAGCATCTTGCCGGTGGCGACTTGCTCCGGGGCGACGAGGCGCTCGTAACCCTCAAAGCAGATGAAAAGGGAAACACCCACCAGGATGAGCCCATTGACAAACGCCGCCAGCACACCTGCACGCTGGTAGCCGTAAGTTTTCCGGTGGTCGGGCGGTTTACGTTCCAGATAAAGCGCAAGCCAGGAGAAGATTAGCGTGGGAACGTCCGTCAGGTTATGCCATCCGTCGCTGACCAATGCGAGGCTGTGGGCCACGTGCCCCACTACGAACTCAGTGACTACAAGTGCAATCGTCACCACAACTGCGGCTTTCACAACCCAGCCTCGTGACGGCTTGTGTTTGTGAGTGTGCATTCACGCCCCTCCCCTCGGATTCTATTCCAGACCTCGGCCACCCGCAACGGGCGGTTATGCAGAGGCAGGATTTATCTGTGGAACACTGACCCGCGGGCTTCGCATTGGAAGGGAAAAACAGCGGCGTGGGAAGGATCTCTGCAGGCATAAAACCAATTTCAGTTCCTGGCAATCCAAGTGGTTGATATGGTGTGGGAAAGGCTTTCGTCTGGAGCAAATTGGACATCTCGGATGGGGTTGGACCCGCAAGTCGTCACGCTGGAGGGAGGAACTTCTTGCGTAGGAAGCATCCTCCATCGAAAGGCGGTGTTCCTTACCGCGACGTTTTCCTCCAAGCGGGCCGCAATTAATATTATAATTCTTAGAGTAAGCGAAATACTGGTTTGCATGGCCGGAGAAAACCGGCCATCGCCGCGGGGGCCGAGAAATGTTTAGAAGATCAGGTCTTCCAATCCGGGTGTGGAGTCTTTATGCCGCCCTTTTGACGCTGGCCTTGTTCGGGCTTCTGATAGTAACGTCCTCTGCGATGCGGAGTCAGCAAGCCGCATCGGGGGCGGCCGAGACTGCGTCTTCTACCACTGAAAAAGGCCCCGCTGCGGCCGATACGAAAACTAAGGCTGACCAATTCAGGATCCCAGTGCGAGTGGAAGTTGTTAACGTTCCCGTCACGGTACTCGACAAGCGCGGCAATCCGGTTATTGACCTTACACAAAACGATTTCAGAATCTACGAAGACGGCAAGGCCCAGAGCATCCGCTACTTCAGCAGTGAAACGATGCCGCCCCTCCGCATCGGCCTGCTGGTTGACACCAGCAACAGCGCCCGCTTTGAACTGAAGTTCGAGAAAGATGCGGCCAGCGAATTTGCATACACCATGCTCCGCGGGCTCAACAGCAGGAACCAGGTTTTCCTCGAAACATTTGACGCCAACGCCTCCATCATTCAGGATTTCACCAACAATCCTGATGACATCAACGAAAAGCTTCGGGCCCTGAAGGCTGGCGGCGGCAAAGCCGTCTACGACGCCATTTATGAAGCCTGCAGGCACGTAATCACGAAAGCCGGCCCTCGAGAGCAGACTCGAAGGGTTCTCATCCTCATCAGTGATGGCATCGACGTTGGAAGCAGGCACTCGCTGGAGGAGGCGATTTCCATGGCGCACCGGGCTGAAACGGCCATCTATTCGATCGGGAACACCGCCAACGGATTTGCCAATCCCGGCGAAAAGTATCTCGAGCAGGTTGCGGAAGACACTGGGGGCGCAGCTTTCTTTCCGACGCGGAAGACACCCGGCACCGATTACCTTACGGGATACCTCTCACACGGCCAGTTTGACTCATTGGAACAGAACAAGGGACTGAATGCCGAAACCGGGATCTATACCGCCGAGAAAATGATTGCGCTTGCCGACTCGCTTGAGGCCATCCGGCGGCAGTTGACCAACCAATACCTGATTGGCTATCGACCGGCTGACAGCACGCTGGATGGTACTTACCGGAAGATCCGTGTTGTTGCCCATCGCAAGGGTGTGACTATCCGCTACAAACCGGGGTACTTCGCAACCAGCGATCAGTAAGCCAGCCTTGCCATACAACCTATCGTGTACCAAACCCAAATCATCACGGACCCCAGTTCGGTGTCGTGTTTTCTGATGGGTATATGCTGGGGAAGACGGCCAGGGCTCCTGAACCCCCCCCCTTTGGACCTTGTCTTGAGACGCTGGCTGGCAGATAATTGGAGGCTTATAATGCTCATTCATTTTCGCCCTCGGTCCGGGTCCAGCGAAGCAACCTGTAAAGGGCGTTCTATGTCTATTCAAGTGGACAATGGGCCAGAAGGGTAGCATTCTCAATACTATGGAAGCTGTGGTCCTGGCGGGAGGGCGGGGTACGCGGCTACGAAAGGCGCTTCCTGGTCTCCCCAAGAGCCTGGCGCCAATCGGCAGGCAGCCTTTTTTGAGCTACTTGCTGTGCTGGCTTCGAGACCAGGGGGTAAATGACGTTATCCTGGCGGTGGGCCATCGGCGAAAGGAAATTGTCCTCCACTACTCCCGTTGCGCTCCTCAGGGTATACGCTTGAGATATTCAGTCGAGACCACAGCGCTCGGGACTGGCGGAGCTCTCAGGAATTTACGTTCCATGCTGGAGGGTGAAGAGTTTCTCGTCCTGAACGGGGACTCGATATTCGACGTTGATTTGCGGCAAATGCTCTCCTTCCATCGCAGACACCGGTCTGAGACTACTCTTGCGCTTGCCAGCCCACCGGAGACTGGACGGTATGGCTCGGTTCTGATGGATGCCCGGGGCCGAATCAAGGCATTTGTTGAGAAAAAAGCCGCTACTCTGCCTGGTGACGGCGTCCGCCCCAAGCCATCACAGTTGGTCAGCGGGGGACTGTACATTATGAGCAAAAAGGTGTTGCGCAACATCCCCGGGCGGCGTGAGGTATCCCTTGAGAAGGAAGTCTTCCCTCGGCTGATCGGTGGCCCTTTTTACGGATTTCCCTCCAAAGGATATTTTATTGATATCGGGATCCCGGAGGACTACCGGAGGGCCAAAGAGGAACTGAAGGAGCGATTCACTGCATGTTGATTCGAGCCAAGGGGCCCCTGCGGATCAGCTTTGCCGGAGGGGGCACTGACGTCAAGCAGTTTTTTGAACAGGAAGGCGGGTGCGTCCTTAATGCGACGATCGGCCGCTACGTTTGGGGCACCCTGCGCAGCCGTAACGATGGACTTATCAACATCGAGTCAGGCGATCTGGGTTATATCGTCAATTACGACACGCAAACAGATCCCGTTTACGACGGCAAGCTCGACCTTGTCAAGGCCGGAATTCAGAGTCTGGGCGGCCATAGTTCCGCCGGTTTTGACCTTTTCCTGCACAGTGAGGCGCCCGCCGGTTCGGGTTTGGGTTCTTCTTCCACGCTGATGGTGTGCCTGGTAGGTCTCATGAAGGACTTCCTGAACCTCCCTATGACGGATTATGAGACAGCGCGTGCGGCATACCGAATCGAACGTGAGGAACTGCAAATCAAAGGCGGCTTGCAGGACCAGTATGCCGCTACTTTCGGCGGATTCAACTTTATGGAATTCGAAAAGGACCGCGTGATAGTCAATCCGCTGAGAGTTAAGCAGGAGGTCATCAACGAGCTGGAGCATAACCTTGTGCTTTGCTACACGGGATCAACACGCATGTCTGACGGGATCATCAAAGACCAGGTGGGCCGCTACGAAAAGCGCGTCGAGGATACTCTACATGGGCTCAGACGCCAGAAGCAACTGGCCGTTGAAATGAAAAATGCCCTCATGCAGCGGCGCCTGAATGATTTCGGTGAACTGTTGGATGAGGCCTGGCAAACCAAGAAAATGCTCTCACCGAAAATCAGCAATCCGAGAATTGATGAGATGTACGAATCTGCCCGAAAGGCTGGCGCCATCGGCGGAAAGGTAACGGGCGCAGGCGGTGGGGGCTACATGCTTTTTTATTGCCGTTTCGAATGCAAACACCGCGTAGCTGAAGCTCTGGCCAAACTGGGCGGGATTCCGGCCGGCTTCGCATTTGACTTTAACGGTCTGCAAACCTGGCGGGTAGATGGCAACTCGGCCCCGATATGATTCTTATGCCGCGGCGTGAAGGTATAGAACGAGTAAGGAATGAAAGGGAGGCGTGTTCTGCAGAGAGCTGTATTTCTCGATCGTGACGGGGTCATTATTCGCAAAGCCCCTGAGGGCCAGTACATAACAGCCTGGGAGCAGGTGGAGTTTCTTCCCGGGGTGGGCGAGGCGTTGCGGCAACTGAGGCAGAATGGTTTTCTGCTTATTGTCGTGACGAATCAGAGCGCCGTATCCAGAGATGAACTGGCGGTGGAAGTCCTGCAGTCGATCCACGAGAGAATGGTCCATCATCTTGCGCAGGAAGGCGTGACGATTGACGCGATTTATTATTGCCCCCACGATCGAAACGGGAAATGCCAATGCCGGAAACCCCGTCCAAGAATGTTGCTGCAGGCTGCGGAGGAGCACGGGATCGACCTTCACCAATCCTGGATGGTGGGTGACGCAGCAACCGACATCGAGGCGGGCAACGCGGCAGGTTGCAGGACCGTCTGGCTGCGACCTGCGAGCTTTGATGGTGAAAGCCCTCCCCCAGCTGAATTCAGTGCAACCTCTATTCAGGAAGCGGCCGGCTGGATATCAGGCGCGGGTTCCCGTGAATGAAAGTGCGGCGACCGAAATTCCTTGAGTCGTCTAGTTGCCGCGTGGCTGGTGTGCTGCCCGACTGGTCCATGCATCATGCGAATCGCCTATCTGACAGCCCGGTATCCTTTCCCGCCGATAGGAGGGGACAGGATGCGCGCTTACTACACCTTGCGCCACCTGCTCCGCTCTCATGAAGTCACCCTCTACGCCCTGGCATCAAAGCCAAACTCGCACTGGCAAAGCCACCATCCTGATCTGCCGGGCCTTGAACAAAAGTCTTTCCAAATGGCGAAAACAGCTTTTGTTTGGAACGGTGCTGGCGCTTTTTTTTCCGGCCTTCCCTTGCAGGTTAAGCTCTACCAATGTCCCGACCTGGTTCAAAAGCTGGATGCAGACATCCGCAGCGGGGCCTTGGATTTGTTGTTCGTTCATTTGATCAGGATGGCAGAGTACGCCCGGCCATACAGTCACCTTCCTCGTATACTGGATATGGCGGATTCGATCTACCAGCACTATTCGCGGATGCGCAAAATCTGGTGGAGCCCTCGATGGGTAGGTGCCCGGATGGATCGGAACAGAGTCCGTCGCTACGAAGCCGAAGTCCCACGTTGGTTCGACAGCGTTCTGATCCACACGGAGGAAGACCTGGAGTGGGTCCGGAAGCAGTCCGGGGCCACGAACCTGACACAATCCCTGATGGGTGTGGACGCAGACGAATACGCCTTCCGGGAAGGCCCTTACGATTCCCGCCGTATCATTTATTGCAGCAAGCTGGATTACTTGCCAAACGCCGATGCCGCCATTTACTTCGCGACCCGAATTTTCCCGCTCGTCCGGCGCCGGCTGCCGGACGCTCAATTCTCTGTGGTGGGATTCAACCCCCCGCGCTCCGTGCGCGAACTGGCGAGAATTCCGGGTGTCGAAGTTCGGGCCAACGTGTTGGATGTTCGGCAGGAGATGTCAAACGCGGCAGTTAGTGTGGCCCCGGTCCGGTTTGGTGCGGGAATTCAGAACAAGATTCTGCAGTCACTCTCGATGGGCATCCCGGTGGTAGCGACTCCCTTCGCAGCCAGGCCTTTTGGGGAACCTGCAAGCTCTCCGCTGCTTACCGCTGAAAGTCCCCAGGATTTTGCCGACCATGTTGTCAGGGTTCTCGACGACCCGCAGTACCGCATGCAATTGGCACGTGCGGGCCGGAAGCTGATTGAGGCGCACTTTCAGTGGGAACAAGTTCTGGCCCCTCTCGATCGAATTCTGGAGGGTCTCGCGGAGAAACGGTTCGAAGCACGGCAATGTTAAAACGGCAGATTCGCAATTCGCAATTGATGATCCTGGCATGCGACACGATCGCAATCCTGGTGGCGGTCCAGGTTGCAATCTTTCTGGGTACCGGGCAGTACCTCCTGCTGACGCAAGGGTTCAGGAGCATTGCCGTTGGCTACTGCTTCTTCCTGTCACTCCTTTTTTACATCACAGACCTCTACAACGTGCGGCGTGACCAGCACAGTGATGAAACCGCCAGTCTGGTAGTTCTGAATGCGGCGATTGCCGCGGCGTTCCTAACTCTCAGTTTTTATTTCTATCCCCGCTGGATCTTCGGAAGAAGCTTCTTCGTGATCCTTTTTCTTGGGACCCCGGGACTGGTGATGACGGGACGGCTGATATGGTCTCACCTTCGCGGGACGCTGGCTCGCCCTTCCACAGTAGCAGTCTTGGGTGACGGCCCCGCGGTCGAAGAGCTGGGTATGGTTGCACGCGAACACAAGCTGAAAGTGGTTAGCCTGCCGGTTGCGAAGTATGTCCCGATGCTGTCAGGCACTCACAGTCAGATTATTTCGCACCAAAACGGCACGGGAGAACTCCAGGATGCGATGACAAGTCTGCAGCCGGACATCATCGTCCTGGAACCTTCCGCTTCCCTTGATCCCGGTACAGCGCGGACCTTAATTGGTGCCCGCTTCTCAGGCATTGCAGTGCTCGACTTCCCCACCGCCTTCCAGATGCTCAGTGGTAAGCTTCCCCTGAATCACATGGACGGTCAGTGGTTCTTGAGTGCTCACGGATTTCAATTCTTCGAGAGCAACATTGCAGTCAGGCTGAAGCGGTTGTTTGACCTGGGGCTGGCGTTTGCGCTTCTCGTGGTGACGGCCCCGCTGCTGCCACTTATCGCACTGGGCATCAAGCTTTCGTCGAAGGGACCTGCCTTGTACGTCCAGGGGCGGGTCGGGCGGAATAGCCAGGTCTTCCACCTTTTAAAGTTTCGGACCATGTCCGTGGGCGCTGATTCGGAGGGCCCCTGGACTGTGAAGAATGATCCGCGAGTGTTTCCCTTCGGGCGGTTTTTGAGATTAACGAGGCTTGATGAACTCCCTCAACTCGTCAATGTGCTGAGAGGAGACATGAGTTTCGTAGGGCCGCGGCCCGAAAGTCTGGTGCTGGTGAAACTGTACGAGCGCGAGATCCCTTATTACAACCTGCGCAGCGCCGTGCGTCCTGGCATCACCGGATGGGCGCAAACCAATTATCCTTACGGGTCTTCGGTCGCGGATGCTGTGGAAAAGTTGAAGTACGATTTGCACTATATTCAGCATCTCTCGCTGCTGTTCGATATCCAGATTGTTTTGAGAACCATTCGAACCGTCCTGGGCCGCCATGGCAGCCAGTAAGGGAACGGGTCTGCGCGGCTTCAAGAGGGCGGACAGCTCGGGGCCGGGAAGGCGGAGTATCCTTGCCAAAATCGAATGCGCGGCGTAGGATTTTTCGTTAGCTCTCCGGGAACAGGCGAGGCCGGGACAATCGCATCCTGGGCCTGGATCGATGTTTCCCTCTTAATTCGCAACGCTCGAGGGTGAATGGGGCCCGGCAGCGGGCACTTAGAAGTAACAGAAACTTGGCGCTCTCCGCCAGCTATGGGAAAGAGCGCGGCAGACGGAATGCTCTGATGACAAGAAAGCTTGAAATAATGCTGGCCCTCATTCTGGTTGGGGCGTCACTCGCCTTAGGCAGTGTCCAACCCATTGCCTATTCGCTAGCTGAAATATTTGTCTTTCTCATCTTCGGCATATTCCTCTGGAGCCAGAAGCGGCACGGTCGCATCAACGTGTCATTGCCGGTGTGGCCCATCCTTTTTTTGTTGTGGATCGCACTCCAGCTGGTTCCGCTTCCACTCTCCTTCCTTGCCGCAATATCCCCGGCGCACAAGTTGACTCAAGCCTGGCTTGTACCAATCCAGCACGCGGGTTCCTGGGGTACCCTTAGCATTAATCCTGCCGCGACCCTCCTCGCTTTTTTCAAGATTCTTGCCTTCGTGGGTGTCTTTGTTCTGGCCATTCAGATGTTTGACTCCGCCAGGAGAAAAAGCACGATTGTGACGGCATTGATCGCGCTGGGGTGCTTTGAAGCAGGCTATGGAATTTTGCAGTATCTTCTGGGCTGGAATAAGATTTTTGGCTATACCAACCCTTATGATTCCTGGGTTGCTTTCGGCACCTATATCAACCGCAATCATCTGGCGGGATTGATGGACCTTACAGTTCCGCTTGCCTTCGCAGCGGCTTTCTACTCTTATCAACTTTGGTCAGACCCTCGGCGACGCGCTGCCTCGACAAAGTCCCGCGGTGAAAGCTCTCTCGAGTTCCGAACCGTTTTCTATCTGTTTCTGGCCGTAATCATGGTGATCGGCGTTGTGTTTTCCAACTCCCGCGGAGGCATCCTCTCGGTATCCTTTGCGTTGATTGCTCTGTCCGTCCTGACGCTCCTCAAGGTCCGGCGTAGGAGCTGGGGACTCGTAATCGCGGGGCTGGTTACTCTGGCGGTGGCTTTCAGTCTCTGGATTGGAATCGGAGACATCATGCACCGATTTGTAAATATGAGCCAGGCTGAGTACGAGGGTACGTTAACGCGAAGTATGATGTGGAGTGATACGATACAACTTTTTCGCCATAATCCCATTCTGGGTACGGGGCTGGGGACATTCGAAGACGCTCTGCGCCCTTTTCAGACGCATCTCGTCAATTTAACGATCGATCATGCCCACAATGACTATCTGGAGTTTGCTTCAGAGACGGGGCTGATCGGCTTCCTCCTTCTCTTCGCTCCCATTTTCTATCTCCTCATCCGGATGATTATTTCTTTTCTCAAGGACCACCGGCGTTATCGGAGCGCTGTCCTCCTGGGTTGTATAGGAAGTGCCTTGGGACTGTTGATTCACAGTTTGTTTGATTTTAATTTGCAGGTTCCCGCCAACGCGATGATTTTTGCCGCGATTCTGGGGATAGGATACAAGGCGGCGTGTGTTGAACCACGGCACGAGACTCAGGATGGCGAACCCTTAGCCATCTGAGACAAAGAGGACCCCTCCCGGCCTTCAGAACAAGCCAAGACTTAGAATTTCCTGCACGATTTCTTCAGGAGACCGCTCGCCGGTGGCAATCCTGAACTCTGCCTGACGGTAATAAGGAAGGCGCTGCTCAAAGAGCTTAAAGAAGCTTTCGCGGTCGCGGAATAAGGGGCGATTGTCCATAGTGGAACATCGCTTCCAGAGTTCCTCGATTGGACAATCCAGCCAGACGGTCGCCCCGCGGGTCTGCCGGATCAGGTCGAAATTGTGTCTCTGCACAAAAGTCCCTCCGCCCAGAGCGATGACGGCCGGGCCCTTCCTGGTAACTTCCACCAGGGCGGCGTGCTCAACCTGGCGAAAGAATGGTTCGCCGGCCTGCTCAAAGATCTGGCGAATCGTGGCCCCCTGTCCAGCTTCGATCACCGTGTCCAGGTCCACAAATGGCCATCCCATCCGTTGCGCCAGGATCGTGCCGACAGAGGATTTGCCAGCTCCCATAAATCCAACCAGGTAAATTAGTTTTTGCCGGTGGTTGTTCATACTGCAGGAAAAGGTCTCCGCGTGCAATTATAGGAGGCTGTGTGCTGATTCCGCAACTGAGGCCCGCTCACATCCGTTCCAGAAGGTGCTGGAGCGAGAGATCATGTCACGAAATGAGATGGAAGGTCAGAAAGGCCTGTTATGACCCCAGGCGTGAACAGCGTACGAGAGGAGCCACTTCAGAGCAGCCGGCTATTGCTGGCGAACGTGGATAGTACCGCTGAATGAGGTTACTTCCAGTGTGGCCTGCCCACTGCCCTGAGTGCCAAAAATGCTGTTTCCGGGCGGATGAAACGACCGTGAAGCAGGTCCCCGCGGAACCAGCGGAAACTGGTTGTCCAGCTTTCCGCGCACCGTTTTTGCATCAAGCTCGAAGGAAGCGCTCGAAGGACAAACGACCGTGATGTCGCCGCTGTAATCCGAGAGGATGTAATCGCCTCCAGGGGCAAAGTCCCCCTCGTAAATAATCGTGCCTGAAGTGGTCGTACCCCGCAGGCGGGTGCTGGTGGGGTTCACAAAGTGGAGATTCCCGTTGATGGAATAGGCCTCAACGCGGCCGGAAGGGCGGATGACCTCAATGTTGCCTCCAACTGAGCGAATGGACAAATGGCCGGCCGCATCGGCAACGGAGATGGTGCCTCCAAGAGAGTCAACCGAGGTGTCGCCTTTGACCGATTCGATCTTCACGATCCCCTGGGGATCATGGATCTCGAGGCTGGCGCCCGAGGGGACCTGAACAACATAGTCCACCACCGGATTTTGTACCACTTCGGAGCGATCTACGAAGTACGAAGTGAAATGAAGCTTGTCCGCAATCCCCTGCGCAGGAACCTGTTCCGTGTCAACCGCAACCTTCGGCGACACAATCGTGTAAGCCACGTGGACCTGGAGGCGGTCCCAGCCCTTGACCATCACTTTGCCTGCCAGGTTGGTAATGCTCACCCGAGGAGTGGCGGTTGTCGCAATACTCTTTTCAGACTGTCCTGGGCTTTGCGCCATGAGCAGTCCGGCGGGGATCAGCAAAAGTGCTCCGACGGCCTTAGCTCCCCTGTGCCTGCTAATACGGAAACTTGTCAATCTCAGCACGGTGTTAATTTTCCTCCCCCCAATTACCGACCGCCATACTCCAGGGCTGAAGCCAGGACCTCCGCCTTCTGGGCGTAGGCCTGCATCAGGTAATCCCGCACAAGAGTATTGTGGGGTTGCTTCTCGAGCGAATCAAGGCATTCCTGAATTGAATTATTCAGTGAAGTCAGTCCAGCCCGGTAAACCAGTTTGGCCGAAGGATCCAGCGAGGCTTCATGGAGCCGGTAGTTCTCTTCCATCTCTTTCACGGTCTGGGCGAGGTTCGACTGTACCCCCAGCAGGCCAACCGGGACTGTGTTCGAAATAGTTGCCGGACTTAGACCCGGATTCCGGTTCCCATTCTTCTGGATGTCGCCTTTGAAAACCATAATAACCGCCAGCACCAGCGCAAAAGCCAAAGCGGCGGCAGGGGCTGAGCGCGGCACAAGCGAAACCGATGAAGTCCACCGGCGCCAGAACCCCTCCCTCTCGCGGATGAGACCCTCCTCGGCCAGCGTCGCCCGGATATTGCTCCAGACGCGCGGCGGAGGAGACTCCATTGGCAAGTCTCTTGCAGCAACCAGAATCGAGTCGATGTCAGCCAGAAGCGATCCGCAGGACGAACATTGTTCGGCGTGCATCCGGATGTCAGGGCTCTTATCACCTTCCAGATACGCTGGCAGGTTTGTGTCAAATTCCCGGCACCCAAAACTCCCGGTCTGCTTTTGTCTCTCTTCTGCCATGGCCTTACTGCTCCTCCCTCGCCTCTCTGGCAACGTGCGCAGGAGAACGCCTTCCCTGCGGGCTTTGATGCTGCTGGAACCACTCGCGTAGTTTCAGGCGGGCTTTGTGGAGTTGCGATTTCGAGTTCCCGATCGAGCAATTCATGATTTCTGCGATCTCATTATGTTCATAACCTTCCACGTCGTGCAATATGAAGACGGTCCGGTAACCTGGAGGAAGTTCCGCAATGGCGCGGTTGAGCCCAATGCGGTCAATGGATCCGACCAGACGGCGGTCGTCGTCGCCGTAATCCCGTTTGATCGGTTCCCCCTGAGAATTCTCCGTTTCGTCCAGCGAGATCTGGTTTAGCCCCTTCTTCCGCAGGTGCATCAGAACGACATTCACCGACAGCCGATGCAGCCAGGTGGAAAAAGCAGATTCGCCCCGGAAGGTCGCGATCTTTCGAAAAAGCTGTAAAAACGCTTCCTGAGTAAGATCTTCCGCTTCCGTCGGATTGCCAAGCATGCGAAGGCATAACGAATAAACACGCCTCTTGTGGGCTTCAAAGAGCGCCGCAAAGGCCTCCTCGTCGCCCTGCTGGGCGCGCGCAATCAACTGAGTCTCTGTAGCGGCCGCTGACGCCGCAGGTCTCTGTGGGCTCAACAGTTCACACTCGATGCCGCACCTAGACTCGCTTTTATGATGCGGTGACGAAAGTTGGAGTTGTCTCTCAAGTACAGTGTTTCAAACGGGTCAGAGGCCCTTTTTCTGGCCCCCAATAGGGTTCAAAAGCCGGATCCGCCGTGGCGCTATTGCTTGCCTGCAATCTCCACAACGGCCTTGCCGACCCCCACGTTCCCGGCCATGTCATAGGCCCGCAAGGTGATAACATGCTCCCCCGGCGCGAGATCGCCTGTTTTCACGGTGAAGGTCTCGGCCTGGGAGTCAATGATTCCGTCGTCGGAATTGATCTCCTGCCAGCTGTTGCCGCCTACGGAGCTCTGGGCATTGTGGAGCGGCGAGGTCGTATCCTCAACCCGGAACTGGGCCACGGCACGGTTCCCACTAACTTCGCTGTGTACCACGCTTACCGCCGGGGGAGAATTGTCAATCCAGAAAGGAGTGCTCAATAGCTGGTCTTTCCGCGCAGTTGCCGGCGGGTTGGACAGAGCGTCGGAGGCAACCAGCATTGCCGTGTACTGGCCGTCGGCCAGGGTGGAATGATCCAGGGTGTAGCTGGTCGTCTTGATCTTGTCCTTCAGTAGGTGCCACCTGGTTTCATCGGAAGATTTAAGGTAGAGGGAATATTCCAGCTTGTCCCCGTTCGGGTCTGACGCCTTCCAGGTAAGTGTTACCGGATTCTTTGTGTTGGCCTGAGCCCCCTGAGACGGGTCCGTGTAGGTGATCTGCGGAGTCGCCGCCACGCTGACGCTGACGGCGGAGACGCTTGCAGACGATACGCTGCTGCCGGCGCTGGTGCGCTCGCCGGCGTTGCTGACGTTGAACGATTCGATTTCAGGCGACAGATTCTGGTTCAAATAGGCCACTGAAACTTCATCGAGAGAAGGCTGGGCGGACGGCGATCCTCGAAAGACGGCTTTCCACTGAATGTAACGGGCCGGAGGGCTCGTGATCCGGCTACCGTCCTGGTCGCGATATGGGCCTGCCCAGTCGCTCCAGGTTTGATCAGGCCGTTTGAAATTTCCGCTCCGCGTGTAGAATTCGATCGAGCTTCCCGCAGGGACGTTGCCCCGCCAGCTGAGGACACCCCAGCGTGAGATGAAATTGGTGTCGTTTACGGGTGATTCGTAAGTCCCTTCGCGTTCGGCTGTGTCGCCCATCCTGAAAAGCTTCGCCACGTTGCTGGTGGCAATGTACAGGTCGTTTCCCTCAAGTATCAGGCGCGTGGCAACGGATTCGTGCGTTTCGGTCAGCAGGGTAAGGTTCTCGCCAAATTGCGCCGGGTCCAGCTGAAAAATCTGGCCGTTTGAATCGGTTGAAAAGACGATCTTTTTCCCCAGCACCGCCAGCCCGTAAGCACTTTCGCTGTTGGAATTCCACAAAGTTTCGACGGCGGAGGTGGGAGAAATCCGGATCAATTCTCCCCGGCCCTGGGGCATGGTGAGGCCAGTGGGAGTCACAGCGCTTGTCCCGGGGCGAATGAAGCTGGGGGCGGCGCGTCTCTTCTCCGTAGGAGGGACAGGCTTCTTAGGAGTCTGATCAGGCACTTTGCTGTCTTCCGGCATGCCGTTCTGGGTATCAGCCGTTACGGTGACAACCTGTGTCGGAAGGGCTATCGCCGGTGTCTGAGGCATCAGCATCATCGGAACGCCCCGCTGGCTCGGTGAACCCAGCGCTGAAGCGTAAATGTCTCCCTGCGCATCGACCACCAGGTCGTGAATTTCCGGCAGGTCCGCCTGATAGATGACGAAGGCTTTGC
>OBLQ010000014.1_pt1 | contig 50344 bp, 49 predicted proteins | sample 1519881 | NCBI WGS metagenome assembly OBLQ01 (sample SAMN01911456, study PRJEB22533) | soil metagenome | biome: Soil | place: Malaysia | collected 2012-04-30 | depth DG_metagenome m | reverse complement strand
CGTGGCGGTAATGCCCCAGACATCCAGACCGCTATAGTTTGCGCCCGGCGAGGTGCTCGCCTTGTTGGAATAGACCGTCGCATCCACACCCACACGCCACTGGTTGCCCAGCCCGTAATCGAAGCCGCCACCATAGCTAAGGCTTGTGTTGGTGGCATGCAGCGATGTAATACCGCCCGGCGCCAAGGGAGCTACGAAGGTAAATTTGGATTTGATCGTCGTAGCACCGACCACAGCGTAAACATTGAACAGGGGTGTAACGGGATACTGCAACTTCAGCAGATAGGAAATGAACCAATTAACGCTGACATTGGCTGGCGTTGGGGTTGCAACGGTTGTACATACCAGCTGTTCAAACTGATTATAACCGCATACCTGCCCCTGAGGAACTGTTACGGTACTACCCGTCTTGCCGCTCCCACCGAAGCGAACCTCGACACCGACATTCTCGTTGAAGTCGTTGCCTACCATACCATAACCGCCCAAAGCGGTTTTACCCCCTAGACCTGCATCAATGAGGATGCTGCCGACACCGGCACCGGCATACGGATGCCAGTAGTCGGCCGCCTGCGCCGGTACAGAGACGGCGAACAGCCCGACGACCAGGCAAAGAGAACGGAACACATTTCGCATCATATGACCTCCCTAGGATCGTTTCTTATACCCAGCGTAGTCCAAGCGAAATGCATTCCGCAAGATAAAGACCCCACTATTACTGTGCCGAAATAAATCAGACCGGAATGGTCTGTTGCCTATGACCTGACCGGCCGCTTGGCCAGCTTGCGCTGCAGGGTACGCCGGTGCATGCCGAGCTTGCGTGCCGCGGCCGAGATGTTGCCGTCGCATTCGGTAAGCACCTTCTGGATATGCTCCCACTCCAGCCGCTTGACCGACACGGGCTTCTCGGAAACCTCGACTTCGGCATCGCCCTCGCCCTGATGCAGCGCGGCAACGATCTCGTCGGTATCGGCCGGCTTGGCCAGGTAGTGCGTGGCGCCGAGCTTGATCGCCTCGACGGCGGTGGCGACGCTGGCATAGCCGGTCAGCACCAGGATGCGCGCATTGGCATCCATCTCGTGCAGATGCTTCACCAGCGCCAGTCCCGACGGACCGGGCATACTCAGATCCACCACGGCGTATTCGGGCGCCTCATCACCGACCAGCTGCATCGCCTCGTCGACGTTGTGGGCTACCTGCACGTCGAAACCGCGCCGCTCCAGAGCCCCCGCCAGCACCTGGCAGAAGGTCGCATCGTCGTCGACCAGCAACAGGGCCGGAACATCGTCGGCAGGCCAGTTCATGGAGTCACCTTCGCCGAGAAGCGCGCACAGGGCAAGGTGACGCGTGCACAGACACCGCGCGGCTGCCGGTCGGCGAGTGTCAGGCTGCCGCCCAGCCGTTCGATGACGGCCTGGCTGAGGAACAGGCCGAGCCCGCGGCCGCCGCTCTTCGTGGAGACGAACGGCGAACCGAGCTGCTGGCGGAACCCCTCCGGCAATCCCGGCCCCTCGTCGCACACCTCGATCTCGATCCGATCGTTCTGCCAGCGGCACGCCAGCCAGATGTGCTCCGGCGAGGCGTCGGCGGCATTGTTGAGCAGGTTGAACAGCGCCTGCGTCAGGGTCACATCGGCCACCAGGCTCGGCGGCGTGCCGGTCGGCACGTCGAGCTCCACGCTGGTGCCCGGCCGGGTGGACTGCCACTGCTCGAGCAGCTGGCGCATATAGCTATCGAGCGGAATGCTGCGTCCCTCCTCGGCGCGCGCCTGCCCGGCGCTGGCCGAAATCTGCGACAGGATATCCCGGCAGCGGCGGAGCTGTTCCTTGAGAATCTGCATCTTGCCGGCGGCCTCGGGATCGCCGGCATAGTCGTGCGCCAGTTCGCCGGCGACGACCGCCATGGTGGCCAGCGGCGTGCCGAGCTCGTGCGCCGCACCCGCCGCCAGCGCACCGAGGGCCACGACCAGTTCGTCGCGCGCCGTCTTCTCGCGCAGGTCGGCCAGCCGCTTCTCCCGTTCGCGCAACGCATCCGACATGTGCATGATGAAGAAGACGATCAGCGCCACGCTCAGCACGAAGCTGACCCACATGCCGACCAGATGCAGGTGGAAATCCATGCCGGCGTGGCCGTGCATCATCACGAACAACGGCTGGTAGAAGAAGACGAGCAGCGAATAACAGACGAGCACCAGCCCCGCCATCGACCAGGCATAGGCGCGCGGCAATGTCGAGCTGACGATGAACAGCGGCAGCAGGTAGAGCCAGATGAGCGGATTGGAATAACCGCCGGAGAAATAGAGCAGCAGGGTCAGGAACAGAACGTCGAGGATCAGCTGCGCGAAATAGGCCCGCTCGGAGATTTCGCGCTGGTCGCGAAGCAGCCGGATGGAGACGACATTCACCACCGCATAGGCGGCGATGATGCCGAGCATCGGCCACAGGTGCAGCCGGATCTCGGACAGCAGGAACGACAGCAGCACCAGCACCGCCTGGCAAAGAATCAGGAGGCTGCGCATCTGCAACAGGCGCTTCAGGTTGCGCGACAGTGTCGGGGCATCGGTCAGCAGGCCGTTGCCCGCAGCACGAAAAAGCATGACATCTCCTTTCTGGAACCGCCGGGAACCGGTCACCGGCTCCCCGGCGGCAAGTATCGCAGAAACGGCGGCTGCCGGGGCGCGACAATTTGTCGCGCCGCTATTTTCCCGAAGCTCGCCTATACTGGCTATCGGGCAAGTATCGCCGACCCGCGACAGCGGCCAACGGCACGATACCCGCACACAAAGAGAGCACGAACAGACTCCCTAGTAAACTGTATCTCCTTTTTGTGTCGAGCATGGTGGCCCATCCCTCCGGGCCACCATGTTTCCCGCGCAGGATGCGCACCGGTCACTCCTCTTCTCGTTGCAAAGAGCCAGGCCCCCGCACGATGCGGGGGTTTCGCTTCCGGCCGTCCGGAAACCGCCGCGACCGCCCTGCGACATCGTGCCACATTTACCCCCTGCGCCATGCCCGAGACAGTTCCGGACATCAATCCGAAACACTGGGGATGGTTATGAAAGGACAATTGAACGCCATGGCCTGCCTGCTGGCATTGGGCCTTACCGTAACACTGGCGCCGGTCGCCTTCGCCGCCGACACGCCGGCAGCGGAACAGACCGCAGGGAACAAGGCGGATGCCACTGGCACGCTGGACGAGGTGGTGATCACCGCCCCGCTCAGCCGCGAACCGCTGAAGGTGGAGACGGACCCCAGGGCACCGCGCCAGCCGATGCCGGCGCACGACGGCGCCGACTACCTGAAGAGCATCCCCGGCTTCTCGATGATCCGCAAGGGCGGCACCGACGGCGACCCGGTGTTCCGCGGCATGGCCGGCTCCCGCCTCAACATCCTGCTCGACGGCGAGCAGATACTCGGCGGCTGCGGCATGCGCATGGATCCGCCGACGGCCTACGTCTTTCCGGGCGCCTACGACCGCATCACCGTGCTGAAAGGACCGGAGACCGTGCTCTACGGCCCCGGTTCCTCGGCCGGCACGGTGCTCTTCGAGCGTGACGTGAAGCGTTTCAGGCAGGCCGGCATCAAGGCCGACGGCACGCTGACGGTGGGCAGCTTCGGCCGTAACGACGAGATGCTCGACCTGCGCGCCGGCACCCCCGACGGCTATGCCCAGGTCGCCGGCACCCGCTCGCACAGCAACGACTACAAGGACGGCGGCGGCAACACCGTGCACTCCAACTATACCCGCTGGAGCGCCAACGCCGCGCTGGGCTGGACACCGGGCGACAACACGCTGCTGGAGCTCTCCGCCGCCAAAAGCGACGGCCGCGCCGCCTATGCCGACCGCTCCATGGACGGCGTCAAGTTCTCCCGCGACAACGTCGGCCTGAAATTCCGGCAGCAGAACATCTCGTCGCTGCTGGAGAACGTCGAGGCGCAGGCCTACTACAACTACGTCGACCACGTGATGGACAACTACACGCTGCGCACCTTCACGCCGACCGCGATGATGCCCAATCCGGCCGTCAACAACCCCGACCGCAAGACGACCGGCGGCAAGCTGATCGGCGGCTTCGCGCTGGGCGACGCGACCGATGCCCATCTCGGCGTCGACATCCAGAACAACATCCACACCTCCCGCATCACCATGAACCAGCTGGCGACGCCCTACGATGCGATGGCGCGGACCGAGGATGCCCGCTTCCGCAACTACGGCGTCTTCGGCGACGTCCACCACGATGTCACCGATCACGACCGCCTGCTGGCCGGTGTGCGCGTCGACAACTGGCGCGCCGAGGACAAGCGCGTGTCGGTGATGACCGGCATGACCATGACGGCCAACCCCACCTACGGTGCGATCCGCAACGAGACGCTGACCAGCGGTTTCGGCCGCTACGAGCACGACCTTGGCGACCTGCCCGCCACCCTCTATGTCGGCATCGGCTACACCTCCCGCTTCCCCGATTACTGGGAGATGATCATGAAGGAGAGCCTGAATACGGTCAGCGCCTTCTACACCAAGCCCGAGAAGACCACGCAGGTCGATGCCGGCGTCAACTTCAACGGCGAAACCGTCATCGTCTCGCTGTCGGCCTTCTACAGCAGGATCAAGGACTTCAACCTGATCCAGTCCAACGTCGTGAAGCCGGCCGGCATGATGGGCACCCGCCTGACCACCGTGACGCGCAATGTGAATGCCACCACCTGGGGCGGCGAAGCGAGCCTGGCCTGGCTGTTCGCCGACAGCTGGAAGGCGGATGCCACGCTCGCCTATACCTACGGCAGGAACGACACCGACAATCTGCCGCTCGGCCAGATGCCGCCGCTGGAAGGACGCCTCGGGCTGAACTACGACGACAAGGTCTGGTCGGCCGGCGCGCTGTGGCGCCTCGTCGCGACCCAGAGCCGCTATGCCGTCAACCAGGGCAACATCGTCGGCCAGGACCTCGGCCGTACCGGCGGCTTCGGCGTCCTGTCGCTGCATGCCGGCTGGAAGCCGACCCGGAACATCCAGCTGACCGCCGGCGTCGACAACGTGCTCGACAAGCTCTATGCCGAACACATCAGCCGCAACGGCAGCGCGGTGCCGGGCTACATCACCACCACGCGCATCAACGAGATGGGACGCAGCCTGTGGCTGAGCGCCAACATCAGCTACTGATCCTGTTGCACGGCAGTGCAGCCGGCGGGGTGCCCTTGCGGGGCACCCCTTGCCGTTGACGGACGGCGGCCAAAGGTGATGCGTGGGCTATCCGCAACCGGCTCCGGCGGGCGCAACTTGCTGCTCGCGGGCTGTCTCTCCGTCGCCATGCACGCCGGGCTGCTCTGGGGCGTGGCCGGGACGGCCACGACGCCGCAGTTCCGCATCGCGCAGGAGTTCAGCGTCACACTGGTCCGGCAGTCCGAGCAACGCACCAGGTCGGCCCCTCCTCCAGCAGCGGACCCGACCCCGAAAGCGAACCCTCCCGCTCCCGAAAGCCGCGAAACGGCAAGGGTTCAACCGGAGCGGCAGGCCCCGCAACCGGAGCGGCCGCAGGCTCACAAGCCCGCCCCCGCCCCCCAGGCGCCGGCCGACACCGCCGAAGCGGCCGACCGGCAGGACTCCGCAGGACAGCCGGTTCCACAGACGCAACAGGCAAGCACCGACTACCTGAACAATCCCCTGCCGCACTATCCCAATGCGGCACGCCGCCGTGGCCTCGAAGGGCAGGTGGTTCTGAATGTCGAAGTGCTGGCCACCGGAAGGTGCGGCCGCATCGACATCCTGCAAAGCAGCGGGCATACAATCCTAGACGAGGCGGCCATCGAGGCGGTGAAGCGCTGGCACTTTATCCCGGCCAGCGATGCCGGCTTGCCGGTGGATCACTGGCTGCATATCCCCATACGTTTCCGCCTCTCCGGAAGGAGCGCGGGATAACTCCTGCGGCGCACTGCGGCGATCCGCCGCGCGATAATCCGCCCAATGGTCATCCTGCCCAACCGTGCCAGCATGGCCTGACTCGCGGTCCCCAAATCGCGAACAGGAACGCGGACAGACTCCCTAGCTACGATGCAATCCTGTACAACCGGGCATGATGGCCTTGCCCTCCGAGGCCATCATGCCCGGCCTCCCACCCCTTCATATAGCTCGCCGACCGGCGGACTTTTCGGCTAACAAGCACGGGGTCGGCTCGACTGATCTGAACCCTCCCGCATGGTTTTCGTGCAGATGGCTCGGTAAGCTGCCGCCATGCGCCGTATCGATCAGATCGAACCCTTCCGAGTCATGCAATTGCTGGAGCGTGCCAAGGAACTGGAGGCCCAGAGTAAGAGCATCATCCACATGGAGATCGGCGAGCCCGATTTCGCCACCCCAGCCCCCGTGCTGGCAGCGGCGCACCGGCTGCTCGATTCCATCGACCAGCACTACACCGCCTCCACCGGCGCACCGGAACTGCAGCAGGCGCTGTCGGAGTGGTACAAACGGGAATACGATCTTGCTGTCGATCCGGCGCGCATCCTTATCACCCCCGGCACCTCCGGCGCCTTCAGCCTGATCTATGCCGCCCTGCTCGATCCCGGCGAATCGGTGCTGCTGCCCGACCCCGGCTACCCCTGCCAGCGCAATTTCATTCGGCTGGCCGGCGGCGAACCCCGCAACATCCCGGTCGGCCCGGAGAGCCGCTACCACCTCTCCGCCGAACTTGTCGCCAACAACTGGCAGCCGAACACCCGCGCCGCCGTGGTGATCAACCCGAGCAATCCGACCGGCACGCTGATCGAGCCGGATGAACTCGCCGCCATCGGCAAGGTGTGTAGCGAGCGCGGCGGTTACCTCATCTCCGACGAGATCTACCACGGCCTCACCTATGGCGTGTCGCCACCCTGCGCGCTGTCGCTCACCGACAATGCCATCATCGTCAACGGTTTCTCCAAACGCTGGGCGATGACCGGCTGGCGAATCGGCTGGATCGTCGTGCCGGAGCCGCTGATCGATGCCTGCCGGCGGGTGATGCAGAACATCTTCATCGCCGCCCCGACGCTGTCGCAGCACGTTGCGATTGCGGCGCTGCAACAGGCCGATGCCGATGTGGCGGCGATGCGAAAGGCCTACGACGAGCGACGCCAATACCTGCTCGGAGAGCTGCCGAAACTCGGTTTCGAGGTGGTGGTCGAGCCGCAGGGCGCCTTCTACATCTACGCCAATGTCGAAAAGATTACCGGCGACTCAAGAGCCTTCTGCTGGCGGCTTTTGGAAGAGGCCGGTGTCGCTGTAACCCCCGGCGAGGATTTCGGCAGCTACCGTTCTGGTCAGCATGTGCGCTTCTCCTACGCCACGAGCCTCGACAACCTGCGCGAGGGAATCGCCCGCCTCGCCGGATTCCTGAAACAGGCATAGACCACGGGGGATATTTTCCCGCCAAGCGCCGCCTTGGTACGTCAGCCCCCCTGTGGTAGCGTGCCGAACCTTCAATGTACCCTGACGGGAGTTTTTCACCCATGCTCACCATTCTCACCAAGATTTTCGGCAGCCGGAACGAGCGCATCCTCAAAACCCTCTACCCGGTTGTGGAGCGGATCAACGCTCTGGAAGCGGGCCTTACCGAGCTCTCCGACGAGGCGCTGCAGGCCAAGACCGTCGAGTTCAAGCAGCGCCTGGCCGACGGTGCCTCGCTCGACGAGCTGCTGCCCGAAGCCTTCGCAGTCTGCCGCGAGGCCTCCAGACGCGTGCTCGGCATGCGCCATTTCGACGTGCAGCTGATCGGCGGCATGATCCTGCACCAGGGCAAGATCGCCGAAATGAAGACCGGCGAAGGCAAGACGCTGATGGCCACCCTGCCGGTCTACCTCAATGCGCTGACCGGCCGCGGCGCGCATGTCGTGACGGTCAACGACTACCTGGCCAAGCGCGACGCCGAATGGATGGGCCGCCTCTACGGCTTCCTCGGCCTCTCCACCGGCATCATCGTGCACGGCATCTCCAGCGACGAGCGCCGCGACGCCTATGCCGCCGACATCACTTACGGCACCAACAATGAATTCGGCTTCGACTACCTGCGCGACAACATGGCCTTCCTCCCCGAGGAGCTAGCGCAGCGCAGCCACGCTTTCGCCATCGTCGACGAGGTCGACTCGATCCTGATCGACGAGGCGCGCACGCCGCTGATCATCTCCGGCCCCGCCGAGCAGGCGACCGAGCTGTACGTGGCGGCCGACAAGCTGATCAAGCAGCTCGCCGAGTCCGACTACGAGAAGGACGAGAAGGATCGCGCCGTCTCCTATACCGAGGCCGGCATGGAGAATGTCGAGCAGCTGTTCCGCGAGGCGGGCCTGCTGAAATCGGGCAACCTCTACGACCCCGAGAACGTCAACCTGATGCATGCCGCCACCCAGGCACTGCGCGCCAACACGCTGTTCACCCGCGAGGTGGACTACATCGTGCGCAACAACGAGGTGGTGATCATCGACGAGTTCACCGGCCGCATGATGCCGGGCCGCCGCTACTCCGACGGCCTGCACCAGGCGCTGGAGGCCAAGGAGGCGGTGAAGGTGCAGCCGGAGAACCAGACGCTGGCCTCGATCACCTTCCAGAACTACTTCCGCATGTACGACAAGCTGGCCGGCATGACCGGTACCGCCGACACCGAGGCCGAGGAGTTCCAGAAGATCTACAGCCTCGAGGTGGTGATCGTGCCGACCAACCGGCCGATGGTGCGCAAGGACCTCTCCGACGTGATCTACCGCGACACCGAGGACAAGTACGAGGCGATCATCCGCGACATCGAGGCGAGCCACAAGACGGGCGCCCCGATCCTCGTCGGCACCACCTCGATCGACAAATCCGAGCGCCTCTCCGCCATGCTCGAGAAGCGCGGCATCAAGCACGAGGTGCTGAACGCCAAGCATCACGAGCGCGAGGCGGAAATCGTCGCGCAGGCCGGTCGCAAGGGTGCGGTAACCATCGCCACCAACATGGCCGGCCGCGGTACCGACATCATGCTGGGCGGCAACCCGTCCATGCTGATCGCGCAGCTGCCGACCTCCCTCTCCGACGAAGAGCGGCAGAAGATGGCCGAGAAGATCAAGGCCGACTGCCAGGCGGAGCACAACGAGGTGGTCGCTGCCGGCGGCCTGCATATCGTCGGCACGGAGCGCCACGAATCCCGCCGCATCGACAACCAGCTCAGAGGCCGAGCCGGCCGCCAGGGCGATCCGGGCATCACCCGCTTCTACCTGTCGCTGGAAGACGACCTGATGCGCATCTTCGGCGGCGAGAAGATGCAGGCGATGCTGACCCGCATGGGCTTCGAGCAGGGCGAGGCGATCGAGCATCCGTGGGTGAACAAGGCGATCGAGAACTCGCAGAAGAAGGTCGAGGGCCGCAACTTCGACATCCGCAAACAGCTGCTGGAATACGACGACGTCATGAACCAGCAGCGCGACGTGATCTACTCGCAGCGCCGCGAGCTGCTGGAAGCCGAGGACGTGCGCGACGTCATCGAGGACATGCAGGCCGACTACTCCGGCCGGCTGATGGGCGAATTCCTCGCCGGCCATCCCGACGAGTGGGACCTCGACGGCCTGGCCACGGCCCTCAGGGAACGCCTCACCGTCACCGCCGATCCGAAGGGGTGGTACGAGAGCGACGAGGTGGAGACCGCCGACGACATAGCGAAAAAGATCACCGCCAGGATGCAGGCCCACATGCTGGAGAAGGAGCATCTGGTCGGCCCCGACGAGATGCGCCGCTTCGAGAAGTTCCTGCTGCTGCAGGTGCTCGACCATCACTGGAAGGAGCATCTGCTGGCCATGGATCACCTGCGCCAGAGCGTGGGGCTTCGCGGCTATGCCCAGAAGCAGCCGATCCAGGAGTACAAGCGCGAGTCGTTCGAACTGTTCGCCGGCATGATCAACCGCGTGCGCGAGGAGACCATGCTGGTCCTGCATCGCGTGCAGGTGGAGCAGCCGGCCGCAGCCCCTGAACCGAAACCGCAGCAGACAGCAGCGCCCGTGCAGTACAGCCACAGCTCCAGCACGGCGATGCCCCATGAAGCGCACTCCGATACGGTCAAACGCGACCAGCCGAAGATCGGCCGCAACGACCCCTGCCCCTGCGGCTCCGGCAAGAAGTACAAGCAGTGCCACGGCGCCCACCAGAACGCATAAACCGAAGGAAACAACCATGAGTACCGAAAACGAACTTTACGTTCGCAGCGAATCGAAGTGCGAACTGTGCGGCGCCACCGACAACCTCGCCGCCTACGAGGTTGCCCCGTCCGACGGCAGCGCCGATAAGAGTGCGCTGTTGTGCGCCACCTGCCGCGAGCAGATCGACAATCCGGAGAAGACGGATGCCAACCACTGGCGCTGCCTGAACGACAGCATGTGGAGCCAGGTACCGGCCGTGCAGGTGCTGGCGTTCCGCATGCTCAACCGCCTGCGCGGCGAGGGCTGGCCGCAGGATCTGCTGGACATGATGTATCTGGAGGACGACGTGCGCGCCTGGGCCGAAGCCGGCCTGGAGGGTGCGGGCGACGACACCCCGAAGCATGTCGACTGCCACGGCGCCGTGCTGGAAGCGGGCGATACCGTTACGCTGATCAAGGATCTCGACGTGAAGGGCTCGAGCATTACTGCGAAAAGAGGAACTGCCGTGCGCAACATCCGGCTGGTGCACGATAACCCCGAGCAGATCGAGGGCAAGGTCGAAGGCCAGCAGATCATCATCCTGACCAAGTTCGTCAAGAAATCGGGCTGACCGTCAGTCAGCCAATCAAAAGGGGGAGCTGCTGCTCCCCCTTTTATTTTCAGAAAACCTTCAAGCTCCGTCTGCCCCGGCCAATTGCCGGGCGACAACCGCCGGCAGTTTCTGCGGTGCGCGGATACGCAGCTGCTTGTTGACGTTGTAGCGGCCGAACATTACCTCGATATCGCTCACTGCCACCCCGAACTTGTCCGCCAGGAAACGCACCATGTGATCGGTCGCCCGGCCGCGCACCGGCTTCTCGGTCACACTGACCCGTAGCTGCTTGCCCTTCGGCCGGCCGATCGCATCACGACTGGCGGCGGGCGTACCGAGGATGTTCAGCACCAGCGTATCGCCGTCCCAGGCGCAGAACGCATCCAGTTCCTGCCCCTTGTTCGCCTTGCTTCCACCGCCATGCGCTGTTCTGTTTTTCAACACCTTCCCCCGCATGGCGCGGCAAGGGAGCAAACCCGTCAGCCGTGCATGGTGTCACTACCTCATCAGTCGTCGGATGTGCGATCGAATCCAACGCTACTTACGTGGAGCCGAAATCCGGATTCTCCGCTTCGTATCCATTTTACAGCATTGCCCTGTCTCATCTACAGTGGTGGTTGTACCGTTCACTGGGGAAATAAAGTTACAAATGATAAGAATGAAGATTTTGCTTGCAGCGATCATGCTGCTCATCTTTACAGCTCCCGGGACTTCCCATGCGGGCGAAGACGCCATCCTGGCCGCAAACAATCAGATTTCAGTCCGGTATGTATCCACCTATGTCGACTATGGTGAAACCGGCAATGGCGTTGTGGGCGCAGCCAACACTTTGCTTGATACCGAAAAGGGCATGGTGCCCGGCTTCGGCTTTGATTTTTCATTGATGGGAAACAAGCTGATCGACAACGGCTATCTCGATATCGAGTTCAGCCACGTCATGGGACACACCAACTACGTCGGAGCCCTTATTGCAGGCGGCCCTTACGGTTCCATTGTTTCAACTTCGGGAGCTGCGATCACCGACATCGGAGCCCGCCTGGGCAAAGGCTTCCGGCTCGGGGATTCCTTCATGCTTACGCCGTTCCTGGAAATCGGGCACCATCGATGGTATCGCGGTATAAATGCCGGCGAAACCTACCAGCACGACTACTACGCTGGCGGCGCGCTTGCCCAGATATCAGTCGGGAAGGCATTTGTACTTTCCGTCAACGGCATGATCGGCAAGACATTCAATTCCTCGATCTATGTAAACGCCTTTCCGTTTGGTTTTTCACTCGGCCTTGGGAGTTCAAGTATTTGGCGTGCAGGTGCAACCGTCGACTACGCCGTCAACGGCGATTTCCATATCAATGTGGGCGTTGGCCAGACTCGCTTCAAGTATGGGACAAGCGGCCTAAACGCGTTGGGCATTGGAGAACCGAACAGCAGCACAAAGTACACCACCATCAAAACGGGCATCGGTTTCGCGTTCTAATCAATTGCCGATTGATACAGGCATTGCCCGCCTGATGCTTCCAAAGCAGGCACCGGTCATACATCGTCTCATAGAAGCGCTGATCCGCAGCTTGCAAGGCGTTATTCGCGGTTTCAGTCTTAGCGCGTTTACAAATACGCATTACGAGGACGTACCGCCATGGCCGTGAATCCACCTGCCCTGAATCCCCCGCTCGCCGTACCCGGCTTCAAGGTCGGCACCGCCTCATGCGGCGTCAAATCGCCGACACTGAAGGGCAAGCGCCAGGACGTCACGCTGATCGTCGCCGATGTCGATTGCCATGCCGCCGGCGTGTTCACGACGAACCGTTTCAGGGCCGCCTGTGTACGCTGGGGCGAGAAAACGCTGGCGCGGCATGCCGACAAGGTCCGCGCCATCGTGGCCAATGCCGGAAATGCGAACGCCGGGCTTGGCGAGATGGAAACCGTCTGGGCGCGGCAGCTGATCGAGACGGGTGCCGCTGCCGCCGGCGTCGATGTCGACGCCGTGCTCTCCGCCTCCACAGGAGTGATCGGCACGCCGTTCCCGATCGAGCGCATCAAGGAAAGCATGCACGAGGCCACCGACACGCTGGCGCCGGCCAACTGGGAGGCCGCCGCGCATGCCATCCGCACCACCGACACCTTCGCCAAATGGGCTTCGGCGCAGATCGACATGGACGGCAATACCTACACGCTGACCGGCATCGCCAAGGGATCGGGCATGATCCATCCGAACATGGCGACGATGCTCGCCTTTGTCGCCACCGACGCGCCGATTGCCGCCAGCGATCTCGCCCCGATGCTGCGGCGCGTCGCCGACCGCTCGTTCAACTGCATCTCGGTGGATGGCGACACCTCGACCAACGACACCCTCTATCTGCTCTCCTCGGGCATCGGCCTCGGATATGCGCCGCTTGGCGACACCACACTGTTCGAACAGGCGCTGACCGAGCTGTGCGTGGATCTCGCACAACTGATCGTGCGCGACGGCGAGGGCGTCTCGAAATTCGTCACCATCGAAGTAACCGGCGCGGAGAGCGAAGCCGAGGCGCGCCAGGTCGGCCGTGCCGTGGCCGTCTCGCCGCTGGTCAAGACCGCCTTCGCGGGCAGCGACGCCAACTGGGGACGCATCCTCTCGGCGGTCGGCAACTCCGGGGTGGCGATCGACACCAACAAGATCACCCTCTCCGCCGACGACGTGCGGATGTTCGAAAAGGGCAACCTGCATCCGGACTACCGCGATGCGGACGGCATGGAAGTGTTCCGCAAGCCGGAATTCACCATCTCGCTCGACCTCGGCATGGGCACGGCTCGCAGCACCGTCTGGACCGGCGACCTGACCCACGACTACATCACCATCAACGCCGAATACCGGACCTGACGCATGAACGAACAGGTCATCGCCCTGGTCGCGGCATTCGACAGCAGCGGGGAACTGCTGCTGCTCAGGCGCCCGGACGATGTCCACTGCGGCGGCCTCTGGTCGCTGCCCGGCGGCAAGGTGGAGGATGCCGAAACGCCGCTCGATACCGCAGCCCGCGAGCTGCAGGAGGAGACGGGGCTTGTCGGCAGTTACTGGCGGCAGCTCGGCCGCTTCCGGCACGATTATCCGGCGCGCTGCCTGAACTTTTTCGTATTCACCTGCATCTGCCGCGATCTCGCGGGCTTCAGCCCCGAATCGGAAGCGGCCTGGGTGCCGCTGGCCGACATCGGCCAGTACCCGATGCCGGAAGCCAATGCGAAACTGCTGCCATTGCTGAAGCTGCCGTCGGTCGGAGCTTATCTGCAGGAGCTTTCGACAGCTCCCTGAAGCCGGATCAGGCTAGAAATCCACGGCGATGCCGGTGCTGTACCGCACGTCGGTCTTTCTGACCCCCTGCGGCGGCTCCGAATCGTGGGCGATATCCAGGTTCAATTTCAGGTCGAGTTGTTTATACAACCGGATGGCGGCCGCCAGCTGTTCCAGCAACCGGTAATCGGCCATGCGCCTGAAAGCCGGCTGGTAGTAGGTAATGCTGTAGAGGCGAATCTGATCGTTCAGCTGACGTTTCAGGACCAGATAGCTGTTGGCTCTCCACAGCCGACTGTCCAGCGGATCGGTTGTCCCCGCTTTCGGACTCAGCCTCTCATGCTCGTAGAAAGCGCCGAGACCGAAATAGACCCCGGCCTTGCCCGCCGCCTCCAGCAGCGTCCATCGTACACCGCCGCCCAGCAGGGTGCGCAGCGACAGCCTGGCGAACGGATCGCGGCCGGCCTGGGCAAACGCCTCGACTCCCCACGCTTCGCCGACCATGGTGCGATGCCGGAGATGGGCGAAGAAACGGTTGGTGTCGACGAGCCCGTTGCTCTTGCCGTAGGCGTATTGCAGCCACAGGAACTCCGTATGAGGGCCGTGCAACCACTGGCTGAGAAGCTCGGCGCGGATGCTGTTTTTGTTCGTGTTGCCGCTGCTGCCGTCGATCGCCAGCTCGGCATGGCTGGATAGCCCCTCCTTGCCAGGCCCGATGATCGCCTGCTCGACGTTGACGATGGCCATGGCAGGAACGGGAAATGCGAGGCAGGCCAAAAGCAGGGCCGCAACTGGAGACTTGCGCATATCCCGAGAGTAACGGATGCCGCCCTGCCAATCAAAAGCGAACGGCTCCCGGCTGTTTCCGGCTACCCCTTGCGGCGTGCCCGCGGATGCGCCTTGTCGTATACCTCGGTCAGCCGCGCGATGTCGAGATAAGTATAACGCTCGGTGGTGGCCAGCGACGCATGGCCGAGCAACTCCTGGATCGCGCGCAGATCGACACCGCCGGCCAGCAGGTGGGTGGCGAAGGAGTGGCGCAACCGGTGCGGGGTCACCGACACATCGGCGCCGGTAGCCAGCGCCCGGCTTTTGAGCATGCGCTGCACGCTGCGCTGGGTCAGCCGGCCGCCGCTGCGGTTGCGGAACAATGCCGGTTCGTCGCCCGTTACCGGACACTCGGCGAGATAGTTTCGCAACAGGTTCAGTGCCGCCGCCGGCACCGGCACCACCCGTTCCTTGCGCCCCTTGCCGAACACACGCAGCTCGCCGGTATGCAGGTCGAGATCGGTCAGATCGAGCCCCACCGCCTCGGAAACACGCAGGCCGCAACCGTACATGACGGCGAGCAGGGCGAGATCGCGGCTTTCGCTGCCGCTACCGGCGGCCTCCAGCATCGCCGCGGTCTGTTCGGGCGGAAGGCTTTTCGGCAGCCGCTTCGGCTGCTTGGGCGCCCGCACCGAAGCCGCAACGTTGTTCGGAATCCATTTCGCCAGCACGGCGACATCGAGGAAGCTGGAGAGGGCCGACAGCCGCCTGGCCAGCGTCGAGGCGGCGAGCCCAGAGGCATGGCCGGCCACCAGCCAGTCCTGCACCTGCAGCCGCGTGATGTCGGCAAGCAGGATGTCGCCACAGTGTTCGGAAAAATCGGCCAGATCCCTTCGATAAGCCGCCACGGTATGTGCCGAGGCAAGGCGGATATCGGCAAGATCGCGCAGGTACTGCGCAATCGCGGCCAGAAGCCTCAGATCAGCTCCCATCCCCGTTGTTTTCCGCAACTTCCAGGCGCGAACCGCCCAGCGCCTTGGCGACGTACATCGCGTGGTCGGCACGCTCGATCAGCTGCTTCACGGCCAGGTCCTCGTCCGGTGCCGAAAAGGCGACCCCCATGCTGACCCCCGTCCGGCAGCCCTGGAATTCGAGCTTGCCACAGCCTGCGACAATCCGGCCGCCGATCTCCAGCGCCTTGTCCCGCGGGCAGCCCGGCAGCAACACGACGAACTCGTCGCCGCCCATGCGGATCAGCGGATCCTGCGAGCGCACGAAGCTGCGGATGGTCTTGCTGATTTCGCTCAGCGCATCGTCGCCGGCCGCATGCCCGACATGATCGTTGATGACCTTGAAATCATCGACATCGACATACAGGCAGGCTACGCCCGTATCCCTGCCAAACCATTGCGACAGCGGCTGATGGCTGTGCGGCTGCAGGAAACGGCGATTGTGGCTGCCGGTCAGGGCATCGGTGATGGCATGCCGCGCCAGACGCTCCTTGGTCACCGAATTCTCCAGTGTCAGCCCGATCACCTGTGCCAGGTGCTGCAGGAAATCCCCGCTCTGGTCGGGGGCGAATCGGTCGCGGTCCACCGAGCCCATGCCCAGCACACCGAACGGTCGCTCGAGATCGCCCAGCGTCAGCAGCGCCAGCGAACCCAGATGATTGTCCTGCGCCGTCAGCCAGTCGAAGCCGTTGTCCGCCGACAATCTCAGCAGGCAGACCTGCCCATGCATCAGACCCATGCCTTCGATCTCGCCCTTTTCGATCCAGACCAGATCGCGCTCCGACAGGGCTCCCAGCTGGCGCCCACCCATGAAGCTCGAGCGGTCGAACCAGAAGCGGACGAAATCGAGCTCGAAACGCGAACGCAGCCCGCGCAGCAGCGTGAAGCAGAGGTCTTCCGGATCGGTCGCCTTCAGCACCTGCGCTTCCAGCTCGAACAGCCGCTCGAACAGCCTCTCGTTCGCCCTGAGCCGCTTCATCACCTCCGCGACATACTGGCGCAGCTCGCGATTCTCGTCGGCCAGCTGCTGGAAGCGGCGGGCGGAGATGTCCTTGACCTCGCGGGTCTTGCCGGTCACGGCTCGATCGTCTCCTCGATCAGTACCTTCCAGGGAGCATCCTTGCCGGCGCGCGCCAGATACAGGCGCTTGCGGGTCTCGTCGGCATAGTTGTTGGAGCGGTAGTGCTGCTTGAACTCGGCCACCACCACCTCACCCTCGGGCCACGGCGACGGATCGTGAATGATCGTCAGATCGGAAAAGCTGACATCGATGGACGTCTTGCCGGCATTGACCCGCTCCTTGTACCGCTTCCAGCCGGCGAGATCGTATTTGCCGGAGCGGAACTCGGCGTGGTAATGCGACAGATAGGCATCGGTGTCCAGCGACGCCCAGTCCTTGCGCCACGACTCGATGGCGTTCTCAACACTCTGCAACAGATCCTGCTGCTCGGCCGGCTGGTTGAAGGCGAAATCGCGGCCGACGATCACCCAGCTCTTGCCGAGCGTGATCTCGTCGGCGACGGCGAGCAGCTTGTTGTTCGGCAGTGCGAAACAGCCCTTGGTATCCCGCGGCGGCCGCCGTTCCACATCCAGCGGATAGCCGTGCAGCCAGATACCGTGGCCGTTCTTGTGATGCAGGCTGTCCAGCTCGTTCGGGTAGTCGATCGGGAAAGCGACCGGGCCATACTTGGCTTCCAGCGACTTGCCCTCCAGGCGTTTGACGAAGCGGTAGATGCCGTTGGGTGTCTTGCCGTCGCCCTCACTGGTCTTGTCGCCACTGGAGGCGCCGGTCACCACATATTCGTCCGCCACCTTGTGCAGGCTGCCATCCGGCTGGCGATCGAAGATGAACAGGCGGTTGCGCCCCTTGTCGACCATGAAGACATTCCGGACCTCCGGCCCGAGCTGCAGCAGGTCGAGCGGCGCATTGAATTCGGAATCGAGCTTGTCGAGAAATGCGTGCAGCCTCGCATCGGCCTCGCCGAGCCCGGCGGAAAGGTCGGCCGAAGCCAACAGATGGCTCTGCTGCTGCACATCGCGGGCATAGCTGCCGGCCGTCTCGACGGCGCGCACGGCCTCCTGCCGGTGCGCCTCGGCACCGAGCAGTGCGGCCAGCGGATCCTGATCGACATTGTTGCCGAGCAGCTTCAGCGCCTCCTCCGGCTGGCCGGACTTCAGCGCCACGGTGGCCTTCAGGATGGTGAGGTCGTGCTCGGGCATCTGCTTGACCAAATCGCTGTCGCCGGCATCCAGCGCTTCGCGGGCGCGGCTCCAGTTGTCGTCGCCCATGGCATGGGCAGCGGTCGCGGCCAGCAGTGCCGCCAGAAAAATCGACGATCCCTTACAGAGCCTGTTCATCGGTAATCTTCCAGCCATCCTCAGCCTTCCTGAGCGTCAGCTCCTTGCGGTCGTCGCTGTTGTAGTTATTCGAGCGGAAATGCTGCACGAAACGGACCCTGGCCGTGCTGTCGCCGGCCATGCTGACCTGCACCTCGTCCAGCGTCACCCTGATGAATTTCTTGCCGCCGATCACGCGCTGCTTGTAGCTCTCCCAGTCGCCGCGTGTCGCGAAATTGCCGCCCGGCCCGAAATCCGGCGCATAGGCGGCGATATAGGCCCCGACATCGCGCTCGCTCCAGGCCTTCCGCCAGGCCTCGATCGCCGCCAGCACCGCGGCCGCAGGATCCGTAGCCCGCATCTGCTTCTGCACATCGGCCACCTGGTCGCCGGCAGAATGGACAGCCGTGGCCGGCGACACCTGCGCGACCTTCGGCGACGGCTTCACAGCCTCGGCCGTCGCTGCCGGAGCCTCAGCGGCATCCGGAACCGTCGCAGCGGACGGTGACGTCGCAGGTTTTGCTGCGTCAGAAGCGTCAGCTTGCTTCGTGGCAGCCTGTTGCGCCACCTGTGCCCCCTCGGCATCGACGCGGGCTGAAGGGGTCGTCATCCGCACCTGCAGCAGCCGGTCGTACCGCACCTGCAACTCGTCGTTCGGTGCCTGCGCCAGCGATTTCTCGTAGGCCTGCAGCGCCAGCTTGACGTATAGGTCGCCGAGGTTTTCCTGTGCCGTGGAGTAATTGGGGTTCTTCGCGAGCGAGACTTCCAGCTCGCTGACCGCCGCACGCAGATCGCCCAGTTCGTTGTAGATCACTGCCAGGTTGTTGTGCGGCTCGGCCAGGTCCGGGCGCAGGCTGGAAACCTTCCGGAAAGCCTCGATCGCTTCGTGGTATTGCTGCTGCCGGGCATAGGCGACACCGAGCAGGAACCAGGCCTGATATTCGCTGTCCGACTGGTGGACCATGCGCTGCAGCATGCTGACCGCCTCGCGTTCGTGCCCCCCGTCCAGCAGCGAGCGGGCAGCCGCAAGCGAATCGCTCGCCGCCTGTGCCGGCAGCACAGCAAGCCAAACAGCCGCCAAGAATCCGGCCAGAACTCCCACCCGTTTCAACATGGCCGGATATCGTAGCGGTATTTGTAAGGCGGACAAGCGTTTCAGCTGGTCGTCGTGCCGTTTTGACCGGGCGGCAGCATGCCGCCGGAGAGCACGAGCTTCATCCCCTCCTCGACACTGATCTCCAGGCGAACCAGTTCCGATGGCTGCACGAACAGCAGCCAGCCGGTGGTCGGAATCGGGGTGGAAGGCACGAAAACCGATACGAACTGGTCGCCCTCGGCCATGCCGGGCAGCCGGCCCTCGCCGGTCAGGAAACCGATTACCCAGCGCCCCTGCTGCGGGAACTGCACCATGACCACTTCCTGAAAAGCGCGGCCGCTTTCGCTGAAGATCGCGTTGAGCAGCTGACGCGTCGCCTTGTGCACCGTGCGGATCAGCGGGATGCGCTCCATCAGCATGTCGACCCAGTGCATCACCCTGCTGCCGATGAAATGGGTGGTGATCGCACCGACCAGCAGGATCACCACGAGCGCCATCAGAACGCCGGCACCCGGCACGCTGAATCCCAGCAGGGCTTCCGGCCGGTAAGGCTCCGGCAACAGAGCGATGGCCTTGTCCGACAGGCCGATCAGCCATTCGATCAGCAACACGGTGACCAGCAGCGGCGCCAGTGCCACGACACCGGCAATCAGGTAACGGCGCAACAGACCCATCAGGAGGCTCCTTTCACCACCGGAGCGCGCAGCATGGCGCTGAGCGGCTGCATCTTTTTCCAGTCGTCCGCGCCAAGCTGCTGCTCGAGGAAGTTGACTGTCTCGGGATGCGGATGGGCGATCACCACGCAGGTGCCGCCACGCTTGGCACAGGCCAGCGCCTTGTCCCAGGACTTGCGCAGCGAGGTGGTATCGAGCTGGTTGTCGAGGAATATCTGCCGCGACGCCCAGCTGATGCCGGCATTGGCCGCCATCTTCGCCGCCACGCTGTCGGCTGAAGTCCGCGAATCGACGAAGAACAATCCCTTTTCGCGACACACCTGCATGACCGTGCGCATCGGTTCTTCCAGCCTCGTCAGGTGCGAGCCCATGTGGTTGTTGACACCCTGCACATAGGGCACACGCTCGAGATCGTGCAGGAACGTGCTGCGTAGCGTGGCATCGTCCATGCCGACGCGCAGGAAGGCATCGGTCATTTCATCACGATACTTCGGGGTATCGGGCTCCATCGGCAGGTGCAGCATCACCATCTGGCCGGCCTGATGCGCCATCTCGGCGGCCTGCTTCGCATGCGGCGAATCGGGCAGAATGGCGATGGCCACGGTGATCGGCAGCTTCAGGATCCGCTGCAGGGCCGCAAGGTCGTAACCGACATCATCGATGATCAGCGCAATACCGGCCTTCACCTGCGGCAGGGGAGGCAGCGGCGTCGGCGCTGGCAACGGCTCCACGGAAGGCGGCGTTTCCGGCACCGAATGAAAATCCTCGAAGGTCACGGCCGGCGCGGCCGCCGGCGGCGGCGCGACCGGTTGCGCCTGATGCTGGCTGACAAACGGTTGCGGCACCCGTGTCGGCTGCTGCTCGGGCTGGCTAACGATCACCGCCAGCACCAGCACGACCAGCAGCAACAACAGGCTCAGTGGTAGCCAGTTAGGCAGCTTGTTTTTTTTCGCCATGGTCAGCGCTCTGGCCGACGCAACTCAGCTGTGCAGTGCATGCAGCCCTTTCAGCAGGTCATAGGCCCGCTGCAACTGCGTATCGCGCTGCAGACGCTGCTTCATTGCCTCGCTGACCTGCTCCTCGGTCGGAGCCTTGGCCTTCTTCGACTGCTTGCCGTTGCCGTTCTCCAGATGCCCCTTCAGGCTGCTTTCGGAGATGGACGGCAGCTGCGCTGCGGCGTCCTTGGATGGCGTCATCGCGATCTGTTCGACTTCGATATCCGGTTCGATGCCGGTCGCCTGGATCGAGCGGCCGCTCGGTGTGTAGTAGAGCGCCGTCGTCAGCTTGATCGCGGTACCGTCGGAGAGCGGCACCACCGACTGCACCGAGCCCTTGCCGAAACTCTTGGTGCCGAGTAGCACGGCGCGGTGATGATCCTGCAGGGCGCCGGCGACGATCTCGGAGGCCGATGCCGAACCCTGGTTGATTAGCACGATCATCGGCACACCCTGCAGGATGTCACCCTTCTGGGCGTCGAACGACAGGTTCTTGCCGGCGCGCGAACGGGTGCTGACGATGTTGCCGCCGCTGAGGAACAGGTCGGACACCGCCACTGCCTGGTCGAGCAGGCCGCCGGGGTTGTTGCGCAGGTCGAGGACGACGCCATCGAGCTTGCCGCCCGAACGCTTCTTCAGCTCCTCGATCTGGTCTTTCAGCAGGCTGCCGGTATGTTCCTGGAACTGCGTGACGCGCAGATAGGCGTACTGGGGCGCCAACAGGTCGCTCTTCACCGACTTGATGCGGATGACGTCGCGCACGATACGGAACTCCAGCGGCGCATTCTCGCCCTCGCGGAAGATGGTCAGCGTGATCGCCGTGCCGGGCTTGCCGCGCATCATCTTCACCGCTTCCGGCAGCGACAGGTCCTTGGCCAGTGCATCGCCGATCTTGATGATCAGGTCGCCGGCATGCACGCCGGCGTGGTCGGCCGGGGTATCCTCGATCGGCGTCACCACGCGGATGCCGCCCTCGGCCGCCGAGATTTCGATGCCCAAGCCACCGAATTCACCCTTGGTGTCGACCTGCATCTCGCTGTACATCTCCTTGTCGAGATAGACCGAATGCGGATCGAGGCTGGAGAGCATGCCGGAGAGGGCGCCGTCGATCAGTTTCTCGTCGCTGACGTTCTCGACATAGGCCTGCTTGACCAGATCCATGACCCGCGAAAACTTCTGCAACTGCTGGTAGTCGGTGGCCGCCATGGCCTGCGGATAGCCGTTGCCGGCCGGATTCCAGGCGAGGACCGCCGCCAGCACCACGGCCAGACCGCCTCCTGCCAGAATGATACGCCGCAATCTCGTAGACATAATTTTCTCCGTTAGTTTTTTCCGTGCCGGGATCATTTCCGACACCAGCGGGCCGGGTCAACCGGTTTGCCGGCATCCCGCACCTCGAAATAGAGGGCCACATCGCTGACCCATCCCGTACTTCCTGCCTCGGCGAGCTTGTCGCCGGCATCCACCCAGTCGCCCAGATGCTTGTACAGCACATCATTATGCGCATAAACGCTGAGAACGCCATCGCCATGGTCGACGATCATCATCAGGCCGTAGCCGCCAAACCAGTCGGCATAGCGGACCTGGCCGGGCGCAATAGCATGCACCTCGCGCGACTTGCCGGCAGGAGCAATTTTCACGCCGTTCAGCGGCGGCCGCGACGGCGACTCGTGCGAACCGAAACTGGCGACGATCCTGCCGTTAAGCGGCCAGTGCAGCTTGCCTTTCTGCTGCCGCACGTGCTCGGACGCCGGTTCCCGGTCGGTCACCAGCAGGCCACCGCGCAGGTCCTCCAGCAGCTTCTTCAGCGCTGCTTCCTCGCTGGCCAGCTCCGCATCGCGCTTGGCCTTCAGGCTAGCATCGCGCTTGACCCGGTCGGCCATCTGCCGTTTGTCATCCACGCGGCTGGCCACCTGCTTTTCGGCCCGCTGCTTTTCGGCCAGCAGTTTCGTCAACGCATCGCGCTGGTCGGCCAGGGACGCTTCGGTCGCGGCAAGCTGCTTCACACTCTGCTGATAGGCCAGTCGATCATTCTCCTGCGATTGCATCACCTGGCCGAGCATGTAGGAACGGTTCGGAATGTCGCTCATCGAGACGCCCGAAAGCAGTGCCATCCACGGCGAACTGCGTTGCGTATGCTCCCAAGCGGCCACGGCCTCATCGAGCAGTCGCCCCCTGAGTTCGGCCACCTTGAGCTGCAACTGCTGCCGCTCGCGCTCCAGCTTCTGCAGCCGGTCGTTGGCGTCCTTCACCTGATCTGCGACCTGCTGCCGGGCTGCACTCGCCTCGGCCAGTGCCGTATCCAGCGTATGCAGTTCGCGGCCCAGTTCGCCGAGCTGCCGGTCCAGCTGCTGGCGCACTTCGGCAAGCCGCGCGCGCTCGGCCTTGATCGAATCGAGACGGGTCTGGGGCGAAGCATTATCGCCGGCAGCCGCGGCGAATGCAGCCGCGCCGAAAAGACAGAAGAGAAAGATCGGGAGGAGAAGCAGCCGCCGCATCATTCCCGATGATAGGGGTGACCCTTCAGGATCGTAAAGGCCCGATACAGCTGCTCCAGCACCATCACCCGCACCAGCTGGTGCGGCAGCGTGAGTTTCGACAGGCTCCAGCAATCGCCGGCCGCAGCACGCACCTCATCGCTGATGCCACCGGCGCCACCGATCACCAGATCGAGGCAACCGTCGCCGGGCAACTGCTGCAGACGGCCGGCCCAGTCATGGCTGGCCAAAAGCTTGCCGCGCTCGTCGAACAGCACAAACCCCTTCGCCGCCTTTTGCAGGATCTGCCGCCCCTCTTCCTGGCGGCGCTGGCTGAGTTGCTTGCTGCGCCCCTCCGGCAGTTCGCCGACCTGCACGTCGGCGAAAGCACCAAGCCGCTTGCGGAATTCAGCCTCGTAGGCAGCCAGCGCCGGGTTACCCCGGCCCACGACCCACAGGCGGATTTTCAATCCTCGGCCGCTCCCGCCGTCGTGGAAGAAGATGGCTGGGCCCACAACCGGTCGAGCTGGAAGGCTTCGCGCACCTCGGCCAGGAACAGATGCACGACGATGTCGTCGAGATCGACCAGCAGCCACTCCATCGCCTCCAGTCCCTCGATCTTCGCCGGCAGGCCGAACTTGTGCGCCACCTCGGCCAACCCCTGCGACATCGCCTTCAGCTGCCGGTCGGTACGTCCCGTCGCCACCACGAAGCGATCGGCATAGTCGCAACGCCCGCGCACGTCGATCACCAGCACGTCCTGTGCCTTCTTGTCATCCAGGGCCTCCAGCACCGCTTCGGTCAGGCGCTCGAATTCCGCGTCCACTGTCTGTTTCTTTCGTGTCACCATCACTCCTCACCCGGCCCTGCGGCCGTTTTCCTCATCGATCATTTCAACCGTTTGCCGTCCGGCCTTTCCCGTACATCACTACAATCTCCGCTGCGATCGCCTCCGGCAGTTCGCGGATATCCGGGGAATCGCTTTCAAGCCTTGCCCGCAGTTCCGTCGCCGAAATATCCGGCAGGCTCACATCGAGATAGATCACCCGGCCGCTGCCGGCAACCTGCTGCCACTCGCCGACCGTCGCTTCCCGCCAGCCCGCCAGCCTCGGCTTGGCCACACCCTGGCGCGCGAACACCGCCACGTCGCACAACTGCTGATGCTGCGGATAGCCGCGCCAGCTCTGCATGCCGGCAAAGGCATCGCCGCCGAGCAGCAGCAGCGGCCGCGCCTCAGGCTCGGTGGCCGCCAGGTGTCGCAGCGTATCGATCGTTGCGGTCGGCTCGCTCCGCTTCACCTCCCAGTCCCAGACCACGACCCCCGGCATGCCGGCGAACAGCGTGGCCAGCCAGGCCAGCCGCTGTTCGGCGCTGACCCGGCCGGAAAGCTCGCGGTGCACCGGCAGGCCGACCGGCACGACACGCAATTCGTCGAGCGGCAGCCATTCGAGTGCTGCCTGCACCAGTGCAACATGTCCGATATGGGGAGGGTCGAAACTGCCGCCGAACAGGCCGATGCGTTTGAAAGACAGCGTTCAGCTCCGGATTTCGCCGTGACCGAACACGATCCACTTCTGGGTCGTCAGCCCCTCCAGCCCGACCGGACCTCGCACATGCAGGCGATCGGTGGAGATGCCGATCTCGGCACCCAGACCGTATTCGAAGCCGTCGGCAAAGCGGGTGCTGGCGTTCCACATCACCGACGATGAGTCGACCTCGCGCAGGAATCGCTGCCCCGCAGCATAGTTTTCGGTCACGATGCTCTCGGTATGCCCCGAACCGTAACGGGCGATGTGGTCCATCGCCACCTCGATGCTGTCGACGATACGGATGGAGAGTTCGGGCGCCAGATACTCCGTGCCCCAATCCTCCTCGGAGGCCGCCGACACCTTGTCCGGGCCGGCGATGGCGCGCGTCGCTTCGCAGCCGCGCAGCTCCACACCTTTCTCCAGCATCTTCGCCACGATCTCCGGCAACACCTTGCCCGCCGCATCGCGATGCACCAGCAAGGTCTCCATGGCATTGCAAACGCCGTAACGATGGGTCTTGGCATTCATGGCGATATTGACCGCCATGGCCGGATCGGCGGCAGCATCGATGTAGACATGGCAGATGCCGTCCAGGTGCTTGATCACCGGCACGCGCGAATCGGCAGCCACGCGCTCAATCAGCGACTTGCCGCCGCGCGGGATGATGACATCGACGAATCGATCGCTCTTCAGCAACTCGCCGACCAGCGCCCGGTCGGTCGAATCAACGAGTTGCACGGCATCCTGCGGCAGGCCGGAATCGACCAGCGCCCGGCGCAGGCAGGCGGCGATGGCGCGGTTGGAGTGGATCGCCTCGGAACCACCGCGCAAGATCGCGGCATTGCCCGATTTCAGGCAAAGGCCGGCGGCATCGGCCGTCACATTCGGGCGCGATTCGTAGATGATGCCGATAACACCGAGCGGCACGCGCATATGGCCCACCTGGATACCGGAGGGGCGGTAACGCAGGTTGTCGATCGCACCCACCGGATCGGGCAGCTGCGCGATCTGCTCCAGCCCTTCGGCCATCGCCTCGATACGAGATTCGTTGAGCAGAAGACGATCCTTCAGCGCCGCATCGAGGCCGCCCTTCTCGGCCGCCTGCATATCCATGGCATTGGCAGCGATGATCTCCTTCATCTCGCGGCGGATGATCCCGGCCGCCAGCGTCAGCGTCCGGTTCTTGGCACGGGTTTCGGCCGTCCGCATCGCCTTGGCGGCTTCCTTCGCCTGCCGGCCGAGCGTTTCCATCACCTGCTGTACATCTGCTGACATTGCCGATTACTCCTCCATCCCGCCTGTTCCAAGCAGGACGAGGTTATCCCGATGGATCACCGACGAAAAGTCCCGGTAACCGAGGATCGTCTCGATATCGCCGCTGGCATGCCCCATGATCCGGCGCATCTCCTCGGCATTGTAGTTGCACAGGCCGCGCGCGATCACCCCATGGCTGCCGACGATCTCCACACAGTCCCCCTTGTCGAACATGCCTTCCACCGACGTCACGCCGACCGGCAGCAGGCTGCTGCCCTTGGTCAGCACTGCCCGTGCGGCACCGTCGTCGACCCGGATGATGCCGGCGGGCCGCAGCAGGTCGGCGATCCAGTGCTGGCGCCGGCCCTGCCGGTCCTCGCCGCACAGGAACAGCGTTCCCTCGTCCTCGCCGTCGAGCAGCCGACGCAGCGTCCCGTCGCGCTTGCCGCTGATGATGGCTGCCGCCACCCCGCCCCTGGTGGCCAGGTGTGCCGCCTGCAGCTTGCTGGCCATGCCGCCGGTGCCGAACGATGATCCGGAACCGCCCGCAGCTGCAAAGATGTCGGCGGTGAGGCTTTCGACCACGCCGATGCGCTCGGCCTGCGGATTCTCCTGCGGGTTGGCACCATAGAGGCCATCGACATCGGTCAGCATCACCATCAGGTCGGCGTCGATCAGCAGGCCGACCAGGGCACCGAGCGTATCGTTATCGCCGAACTTGATCTCCTCGACCACAACGGTGTCGTTCTCGTTCACCACGGGCACGACACCCTCGCCGAACAGGGTTTCGCTGGTATTGCGAGCATTGAGATAGCGACGGCGATGGCGAAGGTCGTCCTTGGTCAGCAGCATCTGAGCCACCGTCCTGCCGTGGCGGGCAAATGAGTGGCTGTAGGCATGCATCAGCTCCGGCTGGCCGATGGCCGCCGCCGCCTGCTTTTCGTGCACCGTGAGAACCCGGCCCAGCCAGCCCAGCTTCAGGCGCCCGAGCGCCACCGCACCAGAAGTGACGACGACCACCTCCTTGCCCGCCTGCATCAGGCGCGCCACCTCGTCGGCCAGATGATCCACCACCGACTGGCGGATGCCGCGTTCGGCGTCGGCCAGGAGCGAACTGCCGATCTTGATGACGACTCGACGGATGGAGGCCAGATCACTCCGCGAGCGAATCATTGCCCTCGTCCTCCTGCTCTTGCGTACGCGAGGCGCGCATCTGCTGCACCTGTGAGTTCACCTCGCGCAGCAACACATCGAGTCCGGCACCGGTCACCGCAGAAATGGCATAGACGGGCAGACCGAATGCCTTCGCCTCGCCGGTCGCTTCGGCCAGCTCGGCCGGGCCGACCGCGTCGATCTTGGTCAGCACCAGTATGCGAGGCTTGCTCCAGACCGTTTCACCGTATCCCTTCAGCTCCGCCTCGATCTCCTTCACCTGCCCGCTGATCGACTTGCCGTCGGCACAGGAGGCATCGACGAGATGCAGCAGCAGCGCCGTGCGCTCGATATGCTTGAGGAAGCGGGTACCCAGGCCGCGTCCTTCGTGGGCACCCTCGATCAGGCCGGGAATATCGGCCACGACAAAGCCGTCGCCGTCCTCCATGAACACCTGGCCGAGCGAAGGGGCCAGCGTCGTGAAGGGGTAATCGGCGATCTTCGGCCGGGCATTGGAGATACGCGACAACAGCGTCGACTTGCCGGCATTGGGAAGGCCCGCCAGCCCGACATCGGCCATCAGTTTCAGCTCCAGATAACGGATGCCGTGCTCGCCCTCCTCGCCGGGTTGCGCATAACGGGGAGCGCGATTGGTGCTGGTGGAGAAATGGGTGTTGCCGAGTCCGCCGCGGCCACCGCGGGCCATGATATAGGTGGCTCCCTCGCGATCGAGATCGGCGAGGATATTGCCATCCTCGTCCTTGACCACCGTCCCGACAGGGACTTCGACGAGAATATCCTCGCCGTTCTTGCCGTTGCAGTCGGAACCCATGCCGGACTCACCGTTCTTGGCGATAATCTTCTTGCGCAGGTAGAGCTCCTGCAGCGTGTTCTTGCGGGTGCTGGCCTCCAGGATCACATGGCCGCCGCGGCCGCCGTCGCCACCGTTGGGGCCACCCTTGGGGATGAACTTCTCGCGGCGGAACGACACGCAACCCTTGCCGCCGTTGCCGGCGCGTACCGTGATTCTTACTTCATCGATGAATCGCATGTTTGCATTACACCACCAAGTCGGGATTGCCGGAAGCCATTCAACCAAAGCACCGGACGCTTATGAACCAAAGTGCCCGCGCGGCCCATGGAGGGGCCGCCAAGATCGGCAACCTGAGGTGCCGATCTTGCACGCGAAGCAAAAACCACGCTTTTGGCTTCGCGTCACTGAATACGTGCCGTATCACTTATTCAGATGGCATCAAACGAAAAAGGGGCGCGTCGAACGCACCCCTTTCACTCATCTGCTGTGGAACCGGATCAAGCGGCGATGCGCACCGTCGTGCGTCCGGCATGCTGGTAGTACTCCACCTTGCCGTCGGTCAGCGCGAAAAGGGTATAATCGCGACCGCAGCCAACATTGGCGCCCGGGCGAATCTTCGTGCCGCGCTGGCGAACCAGGATGCCACCTGCACGCACGGTCTGACCGCCGTATACCTTCACACCGAGGCGCTTGGCGTTGGAATCGCGTCCGTTGCGGCTGGAACCGCCTGCCTTTTTATGTGCCATGGCTCTTTACTCCTTACTCTGCAGCAGCAGCTTCTGCCTTGGCGGCAGCAGCACGCGGCTTGCTGATTTTCTCGATACGAACTGCCGTGAAAGCCTGACGATGGCCCTTGGTACGGCGGTAGGTCTTGCGACGACGCTTCTTGAAGACGACGATCTTCTTGTCGCGATCCTGCTCGGTCACCACGCCGCTGACCTTGGTCTTGGCAGCCTCGGCACCGACCTTGATATCGGCGCCCTCGCCGAACAGCAGGACCTCGTCAAAGGTCACCTTGCTGCCGACATCGGCATTCAGTTTTTCGACGCGGACCACATCACCTTCGCTCACGCGATACTGCTTGCCGCCAGTCTTGATTACAGCGTACATCTGATCTCTCCAGTCGCCTTAGGCAGCCTTCGCAGGCTTGCCGTATTTCTTGTAGAAGCGCTCAACGCGGCCTTCCGTGTCCATGATCTTCTGCTTGCCGGTGTAGAACGGATGGCAGGCGGAGCAGATTTCGACATGAATGTCGCCCTTGGTGGAGCGCGTCTCGAACGTATTACCGCAAGAGCAGGTCACTTTGGATGCTTCATATTGCGGATGAATGCCAGCTTTCACTTTCAATCTCCTGTCGTTTCAACCCGGATCGGGGCATAGCCGCCCGCTCGATCTCGAAGGGGCGCGATTTATAGCGTTATGAACCGCGAGTTGCAAGCCCCGACTTGCGTCGCGGCGCAAATCATACCAGCCCGACCAGGGCAGCCTTGCACAGCCCGATCAGAGGGTCGGGATAAATGCCAATAGCCACCACCGCCAGCGCCGTCACCACGACTGCCGCCTGCATCAGGCGGTTCTCCGAGAAGTTGAACGGTACGCGCTCGGCGTCGAAGTAGATGTATTTGACCACGCGTATGTAATAGAAGGCGCCGATCGCCGCAAAAAGCAGTGCATACAGTACGAGATAAATGTGGCCCGCCTCGACAGCGGCGATGAACACCACGTATTTGGCCCAGAAACCGCCGAGGAACGGGATACCGGCCAGCGAGAATAGCATCAGGCCCATGGCCAGCGCGTAGCCCGGCCGTACCTTCGCGAGCCCCGCGAAGTCGTCCAGCAGCTCGCCCTGGATGCCCTCGCGGCGCATCAGCACGATGATCGCGAAGGCGCCCATGGTCATGAACAGGTAAACCACCAGATAGACGAGGATACCCGAGTAGCCGTCCGCATTGCCGGCGATCAGGCCGAGGGTGACGAAACCAACCTGGCCGATCGTCGAGTAGGCCAGCATGCGCTTGATGTTGCGCTGTGCGATAGCGGCCAGGTTGCCGATCGTCAGCGTCAGCACCGTGATCCAGGTGAGCATCATGGTGTATTCATGCGTCAGCGCCGGCAGCGCATCGACGAGGATGCGCATGAAGATCACGAATCCCGCCACCTTCGGGCCCACCGCCATAAAGGCAGTGATCGGTGTCGGGGCGCCTTCGTAGGCGTCCGGCGTCCACATGTGGAACGGCGCCATCGAAACCTTGAACGCGAGGCCCGCGATGATAAACACCAGCCCCAGCATCACGGCGAAATGCGCGCTGCTGTCGGCACTGGCCAAAGCCTTGCCGATGGTCGCGAAATCGAAACTGCCGGTCACGCCGTAGAGGAAGGTGACGCCATAGAGCAGCATGCCGGAGGAGAGGGCGCCGAGGATGAAGTACTTCAGCGCTGCCTCGTTGGAACGCAGGACATCGCGCTGGTAACCGACCAGCACGTAGATCGACAGCGCCATCAGCTCCATGGCCAGATACATGGTGATGAAGTTGTTGGCGGAGACCATCAGCATCATGCCGAGCATGGCGAAGAGCATCAGCACGTAATACTCGCCGACGTGCGATTCCTCTTTCATGTAATCGAGCGAAATCACCATGCCGAAGACGGCGGCGATGCAGATCAACACCTTGCTCAGCGCCGCAAACGGATCGAGCACGAAATAGCCGTAAAAGGCGACCAGCGGCTCGGATGCCGTGACTTGCCAGGTAGCACAGGCTGCGACGATGGCGGTCAGCATGGCAAGGTAAGCGGTCAGCGCCTTGCGACCTTTCGGGATGAACAGGTCGAGCAGCAGCAGCGCCATGGCCGCGACGGCCACGATCATCTCCGGCAACAGCGCCAGCAGATGCTCGGGAAACGGGAACGGAAAGGTCACATTAGCCATCGGTTACTTCCTATCAATGTTCTGCCAGCTGCACGGGCACCTGTTGTGCCAGTGCCGCCGCCGCTTCCAGCTTGCTGCCCGTTGCCTGCTCGATCAGGTGAGTTACCGAGGCATGCATCACATCGAGCACCGGCAACGGATAGACACCCAGCCACACCACCAGAGCGATCAGCGGCACGAAATAGCCGAACTCACGCACGCTCATGTCCTTCATGGTCTTGACCGTATCCTTCACGAGATCGCCCATGATCACACGCTTGTACATCCACAGCGTGTAGCAGGCGGAGAGCACGACGCTGGTCGCCGCGGCAATCGCCACCCACTTGGTGGAGACAGCCAGGTGGGCCTGCGCTGCGGGCGCCGACGTGAAGGTGCCGATCAGCACCATGATCTCGCCGACGAACGCCGAGGCGCCGGGCAACGCCACGTTGGCCATGGCGAAGACCATCATCACCGCGGCAAAAACCGGCATGACATTGACGACACCGCCGTAGTCGGCGATCTCGCGCGTGTGCAGCCGGTCGTACATCACACCGACGCAAAGGAAGAGTGCGGCAGCCACGAAACCGTGCGAGATCATGCCGAAGATCGCGCCCTCCACCGACGGTTGCGTGAGCATGAAGGCGCCGAGGGTGACGAAGCCCATATGGGCGATCGACGAGTAGGCGATCAGCCGTTTCATGTCCTGCTGCATCATGGCGACGAGCGAGATGTAGATGATGGCGATCAGGGACAACGCAACCATGAACGGCACGAAATACTGCGAGGCATCCGGCAGCATCGGCAGCGAGAAACGCAGGAAGCCGTAAGCACCCATCTTCAGGAGAATACCGGCCAGGATCACCGAGCCTGCCGTCGGTGCCTCGGTATGCGCGTCCGGCAACCAGGTGTGTACCGGCCACATCGGCACCTTCACCGCGAAAGCGATGAAGAAGGCGATCCAGATCCAGAACTGCCAAGTGAAGTCGAATGGATAGTCCATGAAAGCCAGGATGCTGAAGGTGTGGCCGGCCTTGAAATACATGGCGAGCAGCGCCAGCAGCATCAGCACGGAGCCTGCCAGCGTATAGAGGAAGAACTTGATCGTCGCATAGACGCGGTTCTTGCCGCCCCAGATGCCGATGATCAGGTACATCGGGATCAGCATCGCCTCCCAGAAGAAGTAGAACAGCACCGCATCGAGTGCCGCGAAGACGCCGATCAGCGTCGTCTCCAGCACCAGGAAGGCGATCATGTACTCCTTCACACGCGTCTGAATGCACTGCCATGCCGAAACGATGCAGATCACGGTGAGCAGGCTGGTCAGCAAAATGAACGGCATCGAGATGCCGTCGACACCCAGCTGGTAGTTGATGTTAAAGGCCGGAATCCAGCGATGGAACTCCTCGAACTGCATGTGCGAGGTACCGGTCTCGAACGACAAGGCCAGCGGCAGCGTGACGATGAAGGTCGCCACCGACACGGCGAGTGCCGCCCAGCGCACGGCGTTGTCGCCGCGCACGAATAGCCAGATGAACAGCGCGCCGAGCGTAGGCAGAAAGATGCTCAGGCTGAGGATCGGAAAACCGAGGATGTTGTGCAATTCCATGTTCCGCTACTCCCTCAGCCGTTCATGTACAGGTAGGTCAGGAATCCGAAGACACCGATCACCATGGCGAAGGCGTAGTGGTAGACCATGCCGGTCTGCATGGCGCGCATGCGTGCCGCGCCCGCCTTGATCGTGTCGACGATGCCGCCGTGGATGATGCCGCCGTCGATGGCGCCCAGATCGCCCTTCTTCCACAGCATGTCGCCCAGCCCCCGCGCCCAGGCCACGAAGGTCTTCGCGTAGAGCTCGTCCCAGTACCACTTGTTGAGCAGGAAGGTATAGAGGCGCGGGAACATTCCGGCGAGCTTCGCCGGCATGCCCGACTGCCTGAAATACATCACGTAGGCGAGCGCAATGCCGGCGATCGCCAGCACGAACGGACCGTATTCCATCCAGAAGGTGTGTCCGTGTGCCTGCTCCAGATTCTCGATCATACGCAGCGGATCATGGGCCGGCAGCACGAACAGGCTGCTGCCGAAGAAGTTCTCGTCGCCCGGCTTGTCGATACCGAGGACTTCCGCGCCCCACCAGCCGGAGAGCAGTGCGCCGATGGAGAGCAGCACCAGCGGCACGGTGATCACCCATGGCGATTCGTGCAGGTGCGACTTGGTATGCGGCTCCACGCGATCGGAGTTGTGGAAGGTCAGGAAGAACATGCGGAAGGTGTAGAAGGCGGTCAGGAAGACGCCGGAGAGCACTGCCCAGTAGGCGAACTCGCTGACCCAGCCCATATGCCGCACGGCGGCCGCCTCGATGATCATGTCCTTCGACCAGTAGCCGGCGAACGGCGGCACACCGGCCAGCGCCAGGGAGGCAATGAACATCGTCACATAGGTGATCGGCATGAACTTGCGCAGCTGCCCCATCTTGCGGATATCCTGCTCGGCCAGCACGGCATGGATCACGGAGCCAGCGGCCAGGAACAGCAGCGCCTTGAAGTAGGCGTGCGTCATCAGGTGGAAGATGCCGACGGAGTAGGCGGAGAGACCGCAGGCGACGAACATGTAGCCGAGCTGCGAACAGGTCGAGTAGGCGATGACGCGCTTGATGTCGTTCTGCACCAGACCGATGGTGCCGCACATCCAGGCGGTGATGGCACCAACAATGACCACCGCGGCGAGCGCGGTCTCGGAGAACTCGAACATCGGCGACAGGCGGGCGACCATGAAGACGCCGGCGGTCACCATGGTGGCGGCATGGATCAGCGCCGAGATCGGGGTCGGGCCTTCCATCGAGTCGGGCAGCCAGACGTGCAGCGGCACCTGGCCGGACTTGCCGATGGCGCCGACGAACAGTGCCAGACAGATGAAGGTCATGGCAGAAACCTCGAAACCGCCCCAGTTGAGGCTCGCGCCGCTGGCGGCCAGTGCCGGCACGGCAGCGAACACCTCGCGGTAATCGATAGTGCCGAAGTAGTACCAGACCGCCAGGATGCCGACCGCGAAACCGAAGTCGCCGATGCGGTTGACGATGAATGCCTTCATCGCCGCCACGTTGGCGCTCTCACGCTTGTACCAGAAGCCGATCAGCAGATAGGAGAACAGGCCCACCGCTTCCCAGCCGAAGAACAGCGTGAAGAAGTTGTTGCCCATCACCAGCACCAGCATCGAGAAGGTGAATGCGGAGATGTAGGAGAAGAAGCGGGAGTAGCCGGGATCGCCATGCATGTAGCCGATGGTGTAGATGTGCACGCAGGCCGAAACAATGGTGACCGTCAGCATCATGATCGCCGTCAGCCGGTCGATCGCCATGCCGACCGGAACGCCGAAGTTGCCGGACACCATCCAGGTCCAGAAATTGCCGTAGAAGCTGGCGCCATCCAGCACCTGCAGGAAGACATGCAGCGACAGCACGGCCGCGGCGATGACGCCGGCCGAGCAGAGCAGATGCGACAGCTTCTCTTTCAGTGCCCAGCCGAACAGGCCGGCCAGCAATGCTGCCAGCAGCGGCAGGCCCGGAATGGCCAGCAGCTCGGCGGTATTCAACGTCAATGCGGTTTCGTGCACGCTAGCCTCCCCTTATCCCTGCAGTGCGTTGATGTCTTCGACCTCGGCCGAACGGCGGGTGCGGTAGAAGGCCACCAGGATCGCCAGACCAATCGCCACCTCGCTGGCAGCCACGGTCAGCACGAAGAAAACGAAGATCTGGCCGGCGAGATCCGCACGGTAGTGCGAAAAAGCCACCAGGTTGATGTTCACCGCCAGCAGCATCAGCTCGATGCACATCAGGATGGTGATGACGTTCTTGCGGTTCAGGAACAGGCCGATCACCCCGAGCGAAAACAGGGCGGCGGCGACAATCAGGTAATCCGACAAACCGATCATGTTACATCCTCACCATGCGCACGCGGTCTTCGCGGCGGACCTTCACCTGCGCCGAAATGTTCTGGTACTTGGCGTCCTTGCGGGTACGCAGCGTCAGCACCACGGCACCGACCAGTGCCACCAGCAGGATCACTGCCGCGATTTCGAAACCGAGCAGATACTGGGTGTAGAGGATCTGGCCGATCTCCTTGGTGTTGTTGACCTCCTTGCCGAGGTGCGCGGCGGTCGTCATCGCATCGCTGGCGAAAACGCCGGAGTTGGCCGCGGCGACAAACTCGATCAGCAGGATGGCCGCCACGAGGCCGCCGGTCGGCAGGTACTGCAGGAAGCCTTCGCGCAGCTTCGCCGTATTCACCTCCAGCATCATGATCACGAACATGAACAGCACCATGACCGCACCAACGTAGATCAGGATCAGGATGACGCCGAGAAACTCCGCATCGAGCATGAAGAAGAGGCCAGCAGCATTGAAGAAGCTGAAGATCAGCGACATCACGGAGTGCATGGTGTTGCGCGCCAGCACCACGCCCATGCCGCCCAGCACGGCAAGCCCCCCGAACGTATAGAAAAATGCGGTTTCGAGCATCTGCCTCTCCCCTCGTTTCCCGTCAGCAGTAGCGGGCGTCGGCGGCCAGGTTGACCGCAATCTGCTTCTCGTAACGGTCCCCGTTGGCGAGCAGCATGCCCTTCGTGTAGTAGAGTGCCTCACGCGACTCGCTGGCGTATTCAAACTCCTGCGTCTCGACGATCGCATCGACCGGGCAGGCCTCCTGGCATAGACCGCAGTAAATGCACTTGGTCATGTCGATGTCGTAGCGCGTCGTGCGGCGTGTGCCGTCGCCGCGCTCTTCCGACTCGATCAGGATGGCCAAGGCAGGGCAAACCACCTCGCAGAGCTTGCAGGCGATGCAGCGCTCCTCGCCCGACTCGTAGCGACGCAGCGCATGCAGGCCACGGAAACGGGGGCTCAGGGGCGTGCGCTCCTCCGGGTACTCGATGGTAATCTTCTTCTTGAACAGGTAGCGGCCGGTCAGCGACAGGCCGACCAGCAGTTCCCACAGCAGCCAGGTCTTGAAGGTGCGTTTGATCAGACCCATCGCATTACCTCCACGGCATCCAGTAGCCGATGATCGAGTCGAGTCCCGGCGTGTAGATGCAGATGCCGACCACAGCGATCCAGGCCAGTGTCCACGGCAGGAATACCTTCCAGCCCAGCCGCATCAACTGGTCGTAGCGATAGCGCGGAAAAGACAAAGACCAGGAAGGAGGTCTTCGCGAGCAGCCAGACGGTGCCCGGGATGACGTCGAGTGCCGGGATCGGCGCATACCAGCCACCCAGGAACAGGATCGAGGTCATCAGGCTGATCAGGATCATGGCGCCGTACTCGGCCAGCGAGAAGGTGGCGAACCACATGCCGGAGTACTCGGTGTGGTAGCCTGCGACAATCTCCTCGGTCTCGATCAGATCGAACGGCGTACGTCCGGTCTCCGCACATCCCGAAATGAAGAAGACCAGCAGCATCGGGAACAGCGGGATCATGTACCAGTGCTGGATGCCTCCGGCCTGGGCGTGAACGATGTCGGCCAGATCGAGACTGCCGGCAAGCATCATCACCGTTACGAGGCCGAAGCCCATGGAAATCTCGTAGGAGATCATCTGGCAGGTGGAGCGGATGGCGCCCATGATGGCGTACTTGGTGTTCGACGCCCAGCCGGCCATCAGCACGCCGTAGATCGACAGGCTGGCGATCGCCATGACGTAGAGCAGGCCGACGTTGAGATGTGCGATCGCCATCACGTGCGGCGTCTCCCAGAGGCCGAACAGCGACGTCTCGCCGAACGGCACGACGGCGAAGGCGAGCAGCGCCGGCGTCAGCGACAGGATGGGCGCCGCGACGAACAGCAGCTTGTTGGCCGGATTCGGAATGATCGTCTCTTTGAATATCAGCTTGAGACCGTCGGCGATCGGCTGCAGCAGACCTGCCCAACCGACACGGTTACAACCCTTGCGAACCTGGATCCAGCCGATCACACGCCGCTCGGCATAGGTGATATAGGCGACCGATAGCGCGACCGGCACGGCGATCGCCAGGACCTCCAGCGCCCAGATGCCGCCCTGAATCGCCATATCCAAAGGCGTCATGACTTCCCTCCTTCAATGCTCGCCGTCGTCACATCCGACATGTCACCGGCGATACCGCGCCGCGAGATGAACAGGACACCCGGACTTACGTCCTCGCGCAGGCCGATGTTGAAACGGTGCTCGCCGAGAAAGCTCTTCACGGTCAGTTCGCCAGCCTTCAGCCCCTGTTCGGCCAGCGTCTCGGGGTGCACCAGCAGATCGTCCAGCGCATGCAGTTCGGCCGCCTCGGAGAGCAGCTTCGAGGCCCTTGCCCACATGCCTTCGCGGTACATCGAGTAGCGGCTGATCACATCCAGCGCGAACGGCTGCTTGCCCTGACGCGGCAGAGCCACGGCGTCGCGGTTGCGCGCCGGCCGCACCAGCACGGCATCCTTGCCGGCCTGCATCGCTTCGGTCAGCGCCGGCATGAAACGCTTGGCGGCGTCGCAAACCTCGCCGAGATTGATGGCCGGCGGCTCGTTGCCCATCTGCTGCACCAGCCGCATCATCACCTTCCACATCGGCCGCTCCTGGCCGAGAGAACGGATTGGTTGCCTGGCCTGACGGATGCGACCCTCCATGTTGACGAAGCTGCCTTCGATTTCGGAATAGGCGGCCGCCGGCAACTGCACCTCAGCCCGCTCGCCGATCTCGCCGGAGATCGCACCGATCTGCACCAGCGGCACCTTGTCCAGTGCGGCCTTGGCAGCGGCGGGGAACAAACCGTCTCCGAGCGGATCGCTGCCGACCAGCACCAGGGCATCAAGTTCGCCGGCGGAAGCGGCGGCAAAGATATCGCCGACGCCCACACGCACATCGCCGAATACGGCGGAGAGCAGCTGCGCATTCATTCCTTCCGGAATCAGGTTGCGGCCATCCGCACCCTCTTCGGCATGACCGCAGGCGCGCATCAGCAGGTCGAGGCCGTGGATCAACGCTGCCGCATCCTCGTGCGAACGGATCTCCTCACCGACCAGCAATGCGCAGGTATCGGCGATCAGCGCATCGGCCAGGATCTTGCCGGCCTCATGACGCTCCGACACGGCGGCCATCCACTCCTTCATGCCGGCAGCCGTTTTGCCCAGATCGGTCACCTGCTGCATGGCGCGGGCGATCACCGCCGGCCAGTCGCGCGGCCGGATGATGGCATCGCTGGAGATCTGCATGTTGGTGCGGTAGTTCATCGCACCGATACGGGCGACCGGGCGCCCATTGTTGCCACGCTTACGCAGGCGCTGCATCAACAGCGGCAGCCGCTGGCGCAGGTCGGAACCGAGAATCACCACCTGATCCGCCGCCTCGATCTGGGCAGTGGTCATCGAAAAGCCCTCTTCGAAGGCGAACGGGCGCATGTCGCGGCGATGCAGGTCGAAAGCGACCCTGGCGGCCGGGAATGCTGCATCCCGCATCAGGCGGATCGAGGTCAGCCCCTCGATAGTCCAGTAGGGCGAGAAGATGATGCCGACCCGCTTGCCTTTCAGCAAAGCCTCGGCACGACCCATCGCCTCGTCCCAGTCGGTGGCAACCAGCTTGCCGTCGATACGCACCCTCGGCTCCAGAATACGGGCATTGGAACGGAAAGCGTCATAGACATAACGACCGCGGTCGCACAGCCACGGCTCGGGGCTCCCCTCCACCGGGCGAATACGCACCACCTCCGTGCCGCGCGAATCGATCTCGATATCGCAGCCGTTCGGGCACTGCGTGCAGGTGCTCTGGTGATGCGTGAGCTCCCAGGGGCGTGCCACATCGTGCGACGGCTTGTCGAGCAGTGCGCCAACCGGGCAGATATCCGGCAGGTTGCCGGAGAGCTCCGACTCCAGCGTCTCCTCGACGATGCCGGCGATGGTCATGTGATCGCCGCGGTTCATGACGCCGATGTCGCCGGTGCCGGCGATCTCCTCGGCGAAACGCACGCAACGGGTGCAGTGAATGCAGCGGGTCATGCTGGTATTGACGAACGGGCCGAGGTTGTAGTTGATCACCGCACGTTTCGGCTCGGCGTAACGGCCGCGCGAAGCGCCGTGCTCGACGGTGTAATCCTGCAGCTTGCAGGCGCCGCCCTGATCGCAGACCGGGCAGTCCAGCGGGTGATGGATCAGCAGGTACTCCATGACCATACGGCGGTCTTCGGCCAGCGTTTCGGTCTGGGTACGAACCTTCATGCCTTCGGAAACCGGCGTGCAACAGGAAGCGGCAGGCTTGTTCCAGCCCTCCACCTCGACCAGGCACATGCGGCAGTTGGCCGCTACCGTCAGTTCGGGGTGATAGCAGAAATAGGGCACGTCGACACCATGCTTGCGGCAGGCTTCCAGAATGCTGGTGCCAGGCGCGACGGTAACTTCCTTGTCGTCGATATACAGTGTTGTCATACCGCATACTCCAAGCGAGCACATACGCGTGCGGTTTTTGAAGGGGCCATTGTCATCACGGCCCATCCATGGGCTGCGCCCCTGCGGGCGCCCTGCGAGCGTGCGAATTTTCTATCCTGAAAATTCGTCATGCGGCCTTCTCCATAATGCCGGCTTTCACCTCGTCGGGGAAATGCTTCAGCAACGACAGAATCGGTGCAGCGGCGCCGTCGGCGAGCGCGCAGATGGTGCGCCCGGCCATATGGCGAGCGGCATCCTCGATCACCGGCAGATCGTCCGGCACGCCACGTCCCGTGGCGATGCGATCCATGATCCGCTCGATCCAGCCGGTACCCTCGCGGCACGGCGTGCACTGTCCGCACGATTCGTGCGCGTAGAAATGCGCCAGCCGGCGGGCAACCGCCACTACGTCGGCGGTCTCGTCCATGACGATGATCGCCCCGGAGCCCAGCATCGAACCGGCCTTGGCCAGCGCATCGAAGGTGAGCGGAATATCGTAATGCTCGGCCATCAGCCATGGCGACGACGAGCCGCCCGGGATGATCGCTTTCGGCAACGTGCCGTGCTGGAGGCCGCCACAGTACTCCTCGACGAGGGTTTTCAGCGGCGTACCGAGCGGCACTTCGTAGTTGCCCGGCTTGTTCACATGGCCGGAGACCGAGAAGATCTTCATGCCGGTATTGTTCGGCACACCGATCTGCGCATGCCAGGCACCACCATGCTCGAGAATGGCCGGAATGGTGGAGAGCGTCTCGACATTGTTGACCACGGTCGGCGAGCGGTAAAAACCCTCGACAGCCGGGAAAGGCGGCTTGAACCGCGGCCGGCCAGGCTTGCCTTCGACCGACTCGATCAGCGCCGTCTCCTCACCGCAGATATAGGCGCCGGCGCCGCGATGCACGGTGATATTCAGGCTGTATCCGGTGCCGAGGATGTTGTCGCCCAGCAGGTTGGCAGCATAAGCTTCGGAAATCGCCGCATTGAGGATTGCCGCCTCGTGCTTGAACTCGCCGCGGATGTAGATGTAGGCGTCCTTCACGCCGAGCGCGAAGCCGGCCATGATCATACCCTCGATCAGCAGATGCGGATCGTAGCGCATGATGTCGCGGTCCTTGAAGGTCCCCGGTTCGCCCTCGTCGGCATTGCACATCAGGTAGGTCGGCTTGCCGGTATTGCGCGGTACGAACGACCACTTCAGCCCGGTCGGAAAACCGGCGCCGCCGCGGCCGCGCAGTCCGGAGGCCTTCACCTCGTCGATAATCTTGGCGGAGTCGAAATCCTTCAACACGGTGGGCAGGAAGGCATAGGCGCCGTTCTTGCGCGCCACCTCGAGTGTCGTCATGCCGGGGATATGGATGCGGTGGAAGCAGATCGCCTTGACCCGCTTCGGATCGGCCGGAATCGCAGTCACTCTACCCCTCCTTCCGCACGCGCCTTGCTGATGAAGCCATCGATATAGGCGTTGTCCACCTTCTCGTGGTAATCGTTGTTGATCTGCACCACCGGCGCACCCGAGCAGGCACCGGCGCACTCCACCTCGGTCACGGTGAACAAGCCGTCCGGCGTGGTCTCGCCGACCTTGATGCCAAGATTATCGCACATGTGCGCGACCAGTTCCCTGGCGCCGTTCAGCATGCAGGAGGCATTGGTACAGACCTCCATCAGGTATTTGCCGGTCGGCTGTTCGCGGAACATGGTGTAGAAGGTCACCACCTCGCGCACCTGGATCAGCCGCAGCCCCAGTACATCGGCAACCATCTGCTGCACTGGCAACGACAGGTATCCGAAATCCTCCTGCGCCATATGCAGCACGGGCAGCAACGCCGACTGGGCGCCCGGATAGCGCTTGACCAGTTCGGCGATCTCCGCCAGCCGGCCTTCGGAAAAGCGGGGTGCTTCCTGCACGCTCATCGGTCAACCTCCCCGAACACGATATCCTGCGTACCCAGGATCGCCACGACGTCGGCCACCATGTGGCCGCGGTTCATGTAGTCGAGCGCCTGCAGATGCGCGAACCCGGCGGCTCGAACCTTCATGCGGTACGGCTTGTTGGAACCGTCCGAGATCAGGTAGACGCCGAACTCGCCCTTCGGGTGCTCGACCGCCGCATACACTTCGCCCTCCGGCACATGGAAACCCTCGGCGAAATACTTGAAGTGATGGATCAGCGCCTCCATATCGGACTTCATGGCGCCGCGCGGCGGATTGGTCAGCTTGTAGTCATCGATCTTCACCGGCCCCGGATGGCTCTCCAGCCATTCGATACACTGCACGATGATACGGTTGGCCTGACGCATCTCCTCGAGACGCACCAGGTAGCGGTCATAGCAATCGCCGGTGACACCGACCGGGATGTCGAAATCGAGCTTGTCGTAGGCGTCATAGGGCTGCGTCTTGCGCAGATCCCATTCGACACCGGAGCCGCGCAGCATCGGACCGGTAAAGCCCCAGGCGAGTGCGGTCTCCCTGTCGACGATGCCGATGTCGACGTTACGCTGCTTCCAGATGCGGTTCTCGGTGAGCAGCGTCTCGTACTCGTCCACATAGCCCGGGAATCGCTCGGTGAAGCCCTTGATCTTCTCCAGCAGACCTTCCGGCAGATCCTTGGTCACGCCGCCCGGACGGAAATAGTTGGCGTGCATGCGCGCGCCGCTGACCGCCTCGTAGTAATCGAAGATGTCCTCGCGTTCACGGAAGCAGTAGAGGAAGACGGTCATCGCACCGATATCGAGCGCCACCGCGCCCAGCCACAGGCAGTGGTTCAGGATGCGGGTCAGTTCGGCATACATGACGCGGATATACTGTGCCCGCTCCGGCGGCGTGATGCCCAAGAGCTTCTCCACCGCCAGCACATAGGCGTGCTCGTTGGCCAGCATCGACACGTAATCGAAACGGTCGTAATACGGCAAATTCTGCAGGTATGTCTTATACTCGAAGAGCTTTTCGGTGCCGCGATGCAGCAGGCCGATATGCGGCTCGGCACGCTCGACCACCTCGCCGTCCAGCTCCAGCACCAGGCGCAACACGCCGTGTGCGGCCGGATGCTGCGGACCGAAGTTGAGGGTGTAGTTCTTGATTTCAGCCACGATCGACCCCCGGCCAGGATTTCTCGATCAGCACCCGATTCTCGAGCTTGTTCGGGCGATAGACACAGCGCCACTGCGTCTCATCGAAGAACATCTCCACCCGGCCGACGAGCGGGAAATCCTTGCGCAGCGGATGTCCCTCGAAACCGTAGTCGGTGAGAATGCGGCGCAGGTCGGGATGATGGTTGAAAATGATGCCGAACATGTCGAACGCCTCGCGCTCGAACCAGTTGGCAGCCGGCCAGACTTCAGTGACGGAATCGACCCACTGGCGCGCATCCACACCCACCTTCAGCCGGATACGGCGATTGCGCGACACCGACAGCAGGTGATAGACCACGTTGAAGCGCGGCGCCCCTTCCGGCTGCGACGGATGCACCGACATGTCGACACCGCAGAGATCTATCAGCTGTTCGAAACCGTATTTGGAGCGCAGCAGATGACAGGCCTCGACAATCACCTCGCGCGCCAGCGTCACCGTCAGGCAATCGCCGCCCTCGGCCACAACCAGCACGCCGCCCTTGAAGGCAGCCTTCAGCCCGGCCACCTCGGGAATATCGGTCACCGTCGATTTTTCGAGATCGTCCTGAATCACCGCAACCCCCGCCTATCGCGCAATCGTATTGGTGCGCTTGATCTTCTCCTGCAACTGGATGAATCCGTAGAGCAGGGCCTCGGCCGTCGGCGGGCAGCCGGGCACGTAGATGTCCACCGGCACAATGCGGTCGCAACCGCGCACGACCGAGTAGGAGTAGTGGTAATAGCCACCGCCGTTGGCACAGGAACCCATCGAGATCACCCAGCGCGGCTCCGACATCTGGTCGTACACCTTGCGCAGCGCCGGCGCCATCTTGTTGATCAGCGTACCGGCCACCACCATCACGTCGGATTGGCGGGGCGATGGACGGAATACGATGCCGAAACGGTCGAGATCGTAGCGGGCGGCACCTGCATGCATCATCTCGACAGCACAGCAGGCCAGGCCGAAGGTCATCGGCCACAGCGAACCGGTCCGCGCCCAGTTGATCAGCTTGTCGGCGCTCGTCGTAATGAAGCCCTTATCGAGTACGCCTTCTATTCCCATTGCAAGGCCCCCTTCTTCCAGGCATAGATATAGCCGACCAGCAGGATCACCAGGAACAGCATCATCTCGACAAATCCGAACAGCCCGATCTTATTCAGCACCACCGCCCACGGGAACAGGAAGGCACTTTCCAGATCGAACACGACAAACAGGATGGCCACCAGATAGAAGCGCACATCAAACTGCAGTCGCGCATCCTCGAATGCTTCGAAACCGCACTCGTAGGCCGAAAGCTTTTCAGGATCACCCTTCTGTTCGGCCAGCAGCCAGGTCAGCACCAGCGGTGCAACGCCCATCACCACGGCAATAAGAAGAAAGACAACGATTGGCGCATATTCATTGGCCAGATATGCAGCGCCCATAACCCCCCCCTTGTTCGAAACCACCCGGAAAATCCTCGCCTTGCATGAAGGCAGGCCGTGCTTGCTATCACCCGTGTAGGCCAGCGTCAACCCAACCTGAAGCAGGGAAATTGAACGCACACAGTGCAGCGTTTGCACGCCGGAAACTGGTGGAGGCGGCGGGATTCGAACCCGCGTCCGGAAACCATCAGCCAGTGGGTCTACATGTTTATTCCGTTCTTACAGCACCCGGCGAAAACCGAACGGACAAGGTGCCCACCGGGTCGGTTCGTTGAAGTTTAATCCAGTCGGCCACGAGCCCCGAGCCTTCCGGACGATCCCGTCTTGATGTCCCTGATTTCCGAGGCGACGGGCGACCTCAGAGGCAGGGTCACTTACGCAGCGTAAGCGAGTTCTACGTCGTCGTTGGCAGTTAATGCCGTTGGTCTTTTTAACGAGAGTACCATCCCGACATGCACCAAAGGGTTCAGCATCTCCGTCGATACCAGTCGCCCCCGTTGGAGCGGCTATTGTACGGCAGACAACCGGCAGACCGCAAGCCGTCGGTCGGTCAGGAAACCAGCGGCGTCAGCAAAAAGCCTGCACAGACGATGGCACCGACCCAGTGGGAGTTGAGGAAGAATGAGAAGCCCCAGGCTTCGCCTTTCCGGTAGAGCATCAGGCACAACCATGCCTGCCAAAGAGCCGAGACAATCACGAAGGCCCGCACCACCGGCCCGTATGACCAGCACGCCCAGGCCAAGAGCGCCATCATGCCGATACCTGTCAGGATAATCGCCGTCACCGCATAATCGCCGAACCATAGGGCCGCCGATTTCATGCCCATCTTGCGATCGTCGTCGCGATCACCCAGGGCATAGGCCGTGTCATATGAGATCGACCAGAGAATGTTGGCCGCAAAGATCAGCCACGGCACCGCACTGTTACCTATAGCGCCCTGCTCAGCCGCCCAGGCCATGATGATGCCCCAGCCGAAGGCCATGCCGAGCCAGGCCTGTGGCATGTGGATATAGCGTTTCATGAACGGATAGATCGTAGCGAGCAGCGCGCCGACGACCGACAGCGCCACCACAAACCAGTCGAGCTGCAGCACCAGCAGCAGAGCCAGCAACAGCATCAGCACGAAACCGGCCAGCGCTGCGCCAGGCGCGATGCGGCCGGCCGCGATCGGCCGCTGTTTCGTACGCTCGACATTGGGATCGAGCCTGCGATCGGCAAAATCGTTGATCACGCAGCCGGCCGAACGCATCAAAAACACACCGGCAACGAAGATCAGCAGATTCTTGAACTGAGGAGAACCGTTCGAGGCGGCAAGCAGCCCCCACAACGTCGGCCACAGCAGCAACCAGTAGCCGATCGGCCTATCGATGCGCCACAGGACCAGCCAGTCGCGCCAGGTGCCGACCGGAGCGAAACGCATCAGTAGCGTCGCCCCATGCGCTCGATGCGCTTCCAGATTTCCGGGTGAAAGATCTCGACCACCAGCGCCCGCGTGCCGGCGGGCGAGCGCAACACCGAACGCCGGGCCCAGCGGCCGGCATGGACGGCATCGCCATCGACCTGCGCCACGGCCAGATCGGAGCGGGCGAGCGACAGCCCACGGTCCATCAGCAGGTTCCCGAGCGGCTTTTCGCCCTCCTCGAGCTGCTGCATCAGGTCGGCCGGCAGCTCGTCGAGCGGCAGCACCGATTCGGCATCGAACATCACCGAACCGCGATGCATCAGCGATACCTGGCGGCGCAGCGCGGGGGCCCCGCCATGGCAGCCGAGCAGCTCTGCTTCGTCGCTATGCAGGGAATCCACGAACTGGTCATGCACCTTCAGCTCCAGCGCCATGCCGTAATGGCGTTCAATAAAACGGGTCAGAGAACCGGCCACGGTAAGCACGGCCGCCATCTCGCGGTCGGCACCGGCATCGCCGGCACGCCAGTTGCGGACCGGATACCAGGTCTGGGAATGAAGGGCCGGAAAATGCATGCGCGCATCATGAGGAAGCGGCACACAGGGTCAAGGGGGTTGCGCTCATTGCCGCCTTGCGGCGGAATCCGCCGATGACCTGCCGCCTCTATCTACCCCAGCCGCTCCAGACCGGCCATCCGGTAACGCTGCCAACCGAGCAGGCGCATTACCTGCGGCAGGTCATGCGTCTGCATCCCGGTGACCCGATCATCCTGTTCAACGGTGAAGGCGGCGAATATGCGGCGCGCATCGAGCATCTCGCCCGCGATCACTCGCAATGCCACATCGAGGAGCACATCGAGGTGGAACGCGAACTGGACTGCCGCATCCATGTCGTGCAGGCCGCCTGCCGCAGCGAAAAGATCGAAACCGTGTTGCAGAAATGCACCGAGCTCGGCGCCGCCAGCTTCCAGATCGTGCGCAGCGAACGCTCCGACCTGAAACTGGACGACAACAAGCGTGCCTCACGGCTGGAGCGCTGGCAAAAGATTATCGTCGAGGCTGCCGAACAGAGCGGACGGACCAGGGTGCCGGAGGTCAACTGGAGGGAGTCGCTATCGGCCATCGAACCTGCCGGGCTGCTGTTCACCCTGCATCCCGAGGCGGCCAGCGACTGGTTTTCGTCTCGTGACATATTGGCGACGGCCGGCGACATCACCCTCGCGATCGGGCCTGAGGGCGGCTGGAGCCCGGCCGACCTGCAGCGGCTGCAAACATTGAAGTTTCAGCCGCTGCTATTCGGCAGCCGCATCATGCGCACCGAGACGGCCGCTCCAGCGCTTGTCGCGGCGATTGCCGCCGTCAGACAGGCCTGAACCGTCAACTATTCCCATTCGGAAAAAACGCGCTAACATGCGCGGCCCGCATCAGGGCCGATGTAGCTCAGTCGGTAGAGCAGCTGATTCGTAATCAGCAGGTCAGCGGTTCGAATCCGCTCATCGGCTCCAGTTCATCCTTCTAGATTGCACGACTAGAAATTGTATTTGACCCCTCCCAGCACGACCAGCGGCGTCAGCATGACCTGCATCTGCAGGTGATCCGAAAACTCGTACCAGCCATCCACCGAAATAACGGGATTCAGGTTGTGCTTGAAAAGAAAACTGTTACGAAAGGGAACGCCTCTGACCGTCGCCAGCTTGCCCTTATAACCATACAACGCCCCGGCAAAATAATCGATTCCAAAACCATGCGATGCGTAAATGTTGCGTATCAATACCAGATACCAGGTTCTGTCATTGAATGAGTTGATGAACGTCCCGGCCGAGAATGAATCATAAACCACGCCGATCAGGTTGTTGTGTGCAATCTTTTTGCTCTTGGTCTGGGTATGCATGCCATAGGGCAGAAATACGATGCCGTCTTTAGGTGTTTTTCCATAGAGAAATGTCAGGAAGGCATTTTGTTCTTCATCGGATGGCGCTTCCACCTGAGGGGCAGCTTGTGCCGACGATTCTTCACTTGCATAAGCGGAAGTGCCGCAAGAGATCAAGATGACAAGTAATGCGGAGCACCTGAGGAGAGCATGCAGCAAACCTTTGCCCGATTGACCCGATGCCAATCCACCCTCGTGACGCTCTGCGCGACTCACCTACATCCCTCCTTCAGCATTCGATATGGCTGACGACAGGTCGATGATAGTCCAGCCGCTCGGGATGAGCGATCATGGATATGCGATCCCCCGCCACCACAGGACCTCTACTCTCCAAGGCTGTGCGAAGTGGACGCTTCGCCAGCACCGCGGCAACATCCGGTCACGGGGAGGGGAAGCCCGCCACCTCCGGACAACCCCGACAAGGAGCCATTCCATGGGCCACCGGACCAGATATTTCCTGGCAATCACCGTTCTCTGTTTTCAGGCGATATCCTTTCCTGTCGGCAATGCAGTTGCCGTCGAAACCAACAACATTGCCACCACAAACGCCAAACTGCGTCTTAGCTACGAAAGAATCAGGCTGCCCGCCAACGAGCACATGGGACTGCTGGGCACATCCATGCTTTATGACGTCAATGACTGGCTGTCGATCGGTCCGGCTGCCTATGGAGCAGTCAGCGGTCAGCGTGGAGGTTTCATTACGCTGGGGCTGGCCGGTGACCTGCGATTACCAGTGAGTGATTACATTGATCTCAATACTGGCATCTTCGTCGGCGCTGGCGGTGGCCGCGGTGGTTTCACCATACAGGGTGGTGGGCTAATGCTGCGCTCGCATTTAGGTCTGACGGCGAAATTAGCCGATTGGGCCCATCTCGGAGGAGGAATCAGCTATGTCGATTTTCCCAATGGCAGCATTCACAGCCTGCAGCCCTATCTGACCTATGAGTACCCGTTCTCGGCCCTGCTGACGCATGGCTGGCCGGAACTCGGCATCGACACGACGGCGACACCGCAACTCGCTTCCTCCCGCCAGGAACTCTCACTCGTCTATCGCCATTACCGGATTCCGCATGGTGTACAAACCGACACCCGCACCGTCCAGTATCCAACCATTCGCTTGCTGGGAATCGAATGGCAAAACTATCTGGACAACAACCTGTTCGTGAAAATCGAGTCGGAAGGTGCCATGGGGGGTCAGAGCAACGGCTACATGCAAATCCTGTTCGGTGCCGGCTATCGGCTGCCGTTGATCTCCGGCACCGCGCTGAAGTTTGCCGCTTCCGTGGGCGTGGCCGGTGGTGGTGGCGTTGCTACCGGCGGCGGGCTACTGCTCGATGGCTCGCTGGGAATTCAGCAGACAATCACCGACAAGCTGTTCGCAGAACTGGATGGGGGGTATGTGAAGTCGCCGGGCGCCAGTTTCCGGGCCATGAGTCTCGCCGCCAAGCTGGGCTATCATTATGCAACACCGGACACCGATGCCAATGAAGTGCCCATTACAACGCTAGCCGGCTTCGACCAGCAGAAAATTCGTTTTCGTTTCGTGCAACAGACCTACCTGCAGGCAAACCCCAACTGGCGCCAACATCATGCCAACCTGAATGTCGACAATCTGGGCTTTCAGGCTGACTGGTTCGTCACCCCCTGGCTCTACCTCAGTGGGCAGGGCATAGCCGCCTGGCGTGGCCAGGCCGGTGGCTACATGACGGGACTGGTCGGTGGAGGATTGCATCTGCCGGTGGCGAATTCACCGCTGTTCGTCGAGCTGGAAGGACTTGTCGGCGCAGCCGGTGGCGGCGGACTGGATGTGGCCGGTGGTCTGGTCTGGCAGGCCAACGCCAATGTCGGCTATCACTTCTCCGATGCCTACAGCGTGCTGGGTTCCTACGGCTACATGGCCGCACCCAAGGGCAATTTCCGCGCAAGGGTTATCGGGCTCTCATTCGCTTATCAATTCAGCTTCTTCAGCAGATAGCAGGCGCCGGAAATTGCGCATGGTTTCTTTTGATCTACAATCAAGAAGAAATATGAACGGGAGCGGAAAGATCATTCGGGATGAACGGCATTTATCAGTATAATTATCTCATCGGCACGCTTGCTGTCGGGGTCTTCTGGACGCATTTCTTTTTTATCCGCCGGGACCTCAGATCACCCATGCTGCTCCTTTCACTCCTCTTCGGTATCGGCGGGATGCTGTCCGAATTTGTCTACATCAGGGACTGGTGGTCTCCGGTCACATTGACCGGCACAAAAGTTGGTATTGAGGATTTTCTGTTCGGTTTCTTTTTTTCCGGCTCGGTAGCCATGGCTTACGATGTCATCATGAGAAGAAAAAATGTGTGCCGGCATCATTTCAAGGCGCACATTCGGTTCAGGTACCTTGCCCTGCTTATCTCGCTGCTGTTTTTCGGCGGCACCATGCTGGCCAACCTGAGCTCCTTTGCAGCAACGGTACTCGCCTTCGGCATATGCACATTGCTGATCCTTGTGACACAAAGGGACCTCATTGTCGATGCGATGCTCAGCAGCCTCTTCGCCTGCATGCTCGCCATGGTCTTCTTCGGTGTACCCGAACTCTATGCAGCTGACTGGGTCACCTCGACATGGTCGTTCGATAAGCTTTCAGGCGATATGGTGTTCTATATCCCGTTAGAGGACTTTATCTGGTTCATGATGGCCGGCGCTTTTATCGGGCCGCTTTTCAAATACTGGAAATACTACCAGGTCATAGAAACAGCAGAGCATTAACGACCAGCATCGATACCAGTAGCGGCCTGTTCCTTCTGGGCTGATGTCTCAGGACAATCTTCGTCGCCAGCAAAAAAACCACCGACTCGAAACAGGTCAGATACAGGGATGACTGCAATGCAGCCGGGATCAGGCCAAGCTGCTGCGCCAGCCATGGCGTCACCCAGGATAAAAGCAGCAGCAGCAGCTCCAGTCCTGCCGAAAGAAATATCCTTCCGTGGCGTTTGAAGTAGAGCTTGATCGCAACCCAAAGGACCAACAGGCCGGCGACCCATAGCAGGTATCCCTCACCCCACGCATCGCCAGCGAGATTG